>Ga0208261_1000262_pt1 | contig 21897 bp, 17 predicted proteins | sample Knorr_S7_td_DCM__FD_185595 | JGI IMG/M metagenome (GOLD analysis project Ga0208261, IMG submission 185595) | Marine microbial communities from Southern Atlantic Ocean transect - Knorr_S7_td_DCM_ad_131m_LV_B (SPAdes) (version 3) | ecosystem: Environmental > Aquatic > Marine > Oceanic | place...
CTTGGGTTAGAACTATCTTAAACTGATTTTCATAAGTTTTCTCAACATAACATTTTTTAGTAAGCTTACCCATAATCCTCACTCCAGTTCTCATTTTATGAATGAAATCTTTATCAATTTTTTTGTTTAATGTCACTAAATACTCCTTCTCTTTTTTGTTTTCAGCTCTTAATACATTATTTACAATATCTCCATTATTTGTTAACAAGATAAGTCCTTCACTATCTTTATCTAGCCTTCCTATAGTAAATAGTCTTTTATTAAAATTTATAAAGTCAATAATATTGTTTTTTACTTTTTGATTTCCAGTACACTCAATCCCAACAGGTTTATTAAATGCTATATATATTTTGTCCTCTATCTTATTTATTAACTCTCCATCAACTTTTACCAAATCATCCCTGCTAACCTTTGAGCCTAATACAGCGACTTTTCCGTTGATATAAACTCTTCCTTGTGAAATTATTTTATCAGCACCTCTTCTAGAGCAGAATCCAACTTCACTTAAAAACTTATTTATTCTTATTTTCCCTTCCAAGATCTAATCTATTTTTAGTTCTTCTCCAACTTTTAATCCGAATTTTTTTCTAAACACCCATACAAAAAAGTATAAAAGGGGAGTGTCTAAAATTGCCACGATAACTTTAAACAAAAACCCTGAAATTACAAGAACTAAAAACTTATCACTAGGAATAATATCAGCAATTATTAATAATGAAACAATAGTCAATGTGTCCATTAATTGAGATGTAAAAGTAGAGAAGTTATTTCTTAGCCAAAGGTGTTTCCCTTTAGTTAATTTTTTCCAAAAATGATAAATTCTAATATCAATATACTGTGCAATTAAGTAGGCAAACATTGATGCAAGTACTGCTAAAGGAGCATTCAGGAAGACTTTATTAAAAGTTTCATCATTAATTGGAGAAGCTTCTATGGCAGGAACTTGACTGGATATTAGAATTAGTAAAATTGAAAAAATAGAGGCAAAAATACCAGTTGTTACTACTTGATTGGCTTTTCGTTTACCATAAATTTCTGATATTAAATCAGTTATTAAAAAAGTAAGAGGGTAAGGTAAAATTCCAACGGATAATTCAAAAAGCTTAACCCCATATATATTAATCTCAAAAGGGTACCAATAAAATATTTTTGTAAAAATTAAGTTTGAGGCTACTAGAGAAGTTATAAATAATCCGGCGAGAATTAAATAAATTTTATTAGCTAGAACAATCTGATTTTTTTTCATAATCGCAAATTTATAATTAAAGATTGAAACTTTTTTGATAAAAATCCCATAATACAATTCCAGCTGCTACAGAAACATTCAGTGAATGTTTTGTTCCTACTTGAGGAATTTCAATAACATGCTTTGAAGCTTTTATAAATTCTTCTCTTACGCCTTCAACTTCATTGCCAAATACAAAACCATATATAGAGCCAGTAACTGGATGAAAATCTTGAATCTTAATTGATTTATCAGCTTGTTCTACTGCAGTAATTATGATATTATCTTTTTTGAGCTTTTGTATTAAGTCTTCAGGTTCTTTAATATATTCCCAATCTACAGAATCTGTTGATCCTAAAGCTGTTTTTTCCATTCTAAGGTTTTCTGGAGTTGCGGTTATACCGCATATATATAACTTTTTAATTAAAAAAGAATCAGAGCTTCTAAATATTGAACCTACATTATGGATACTTCTTATATTGTCTAATACAACTATAGCAGGAGTCTTATCTGCTTTTTTAAATTCTTCAATTGATTTTCTATTTAACTCTGTATTTTTTAATTTACGCATATAAGTAAAAATAAAAATATTTACTTTAGTAAAAATGCAAATATTGTGACAAAAGCTTCAAAAGTAACACCTTTAATGAAACAATACAATGATATTAAATCAAAGTATCCAGATGCAATATTATTATTTAGAGTAGGAGACTTTTATGAAACTTTTGGAGATGATGCTGTTGTAGCATCCAAGGTTTTAGGAATTGTTTTAACTAAAAGAGGAGCGGGCTCAACAAGTGAAACAGAACTAGCAGGCTTTCCTCATCATTCAATAGGGAATTATTTACCTAAGCTTGTAAAATCAGGTTACAGAGTTGCAATATGTGATCAATTAGAAGATCCAAAACTTACAAAAAAAATTGTTAAAAGAGGAGTCACCGAAATTGTAACTCCTGGTGTAGCATTAACCGATGGCGTTTTAGAGCAAAAGGAGAATAACTATTTAGCATCAGTTTGTTTCTTAAAGGATAAATGCGGAATCTCATTTATAGATGTTTCTACAGGAGACTTTTACTTAGCAGAAGGATCAGCAAAACTAGCAGATCAATTACTAACCAATTATGCACCAAAAGAAATATTGGTTCCTAAGCCATCAAAAAAAATATTTCAAGAATCATTTGATAAAGGATATAATTCATTCTTTCTTGATGATTGGGTTTTTGAAGAGTCTTATGCAAAAAATAAATTGTTAACCCATTTCAATACTAAAAGCTTAAAAGGTTTTGGAATTGTAAACCAGGATTTAGCTCAAATTGCTGCAGGAGCGATAATCCATTATTTAAACGATACAGAACATAATAAACTTTCACATATTAATCGTATTCAAAAAATTTATCCTGATGATTATGTTTGGATGGATAGATTTACAATTAGAAATCTTGAATTATTTAACTCAAATTCTCCAGGAGGATATAATCTTTCTGATACTATTGATGGTACAATAACTGCTATGGGTTCAAGAAAAATTAAAAATTGGATAGCATTCCCTTTAGTTAAAGAGAAAGAAATTAAAAAAAGACAGGATCTAGTTAAATCACTTGTAAATAATGAGGATATATCAGAGACATTAAAATATAATTTTGATAATATTATTGATATTGAGAGGGTAATGACCAAAATTGCTACATATAGAGTTAATCCTAGAGAGTTAGTTCAATTAGGGGATTCATTAAATAACGTATCAGAAATTAAAAAGCTTCTAGAGAGCTCCAAGTCTAAAGAGTTAAAATCTTTTGGTAAAAGAATTTCTAAAACTAAAAAGTATGTTGATATTATTTATAATACATTAAATCAAGAAGCACCAGTTCAAATAAATAAAGGAAACGTAATAATTGATAATTTTTCTAAAGAACTAGATGATCTTAGATCAATACACAATTCAGGGAAAGAATATTTAGATCAAATGCTTGAAAGAGAAAGTGAAAAAACTAAAATTCCTTCTTTAAAGATATCTTTTAATAATGTATTTGGCTATTATATAGAGGTTAGAAATACTCATAAGGATAAAGTTCCGGAAGGATGGATAAGAAAACAGACTCTAGTTAATGCTGAAAGATATATAACAGAAGAATTAAAATCATATGAGGAAAAAATATTGACTGCAGAAGAAAAAATTAAAGTCCTAGAAAATAAAATATATATTGAATTGTTAGATAAGCTTCAAAAAAGCTTAATTGATCTTAAAAATATAGCTAGCTGTATCTCAGAATTGGATGTTTTAAATTCATTTACTGAACAAGCAATCAAATTTGATTATATATGTCCAAAAATTTCTAAGGATCAAATCATTCAAATAAAAAATGGAAGACACCCTGTAATAGAAAGAAATGTACCTCATGGAGAATCGTATGTGCCAAATAGTGTTTTACTTAATAAAAAACAGCAAATAATAATGATTACTGGGCCAAATATGTCTGGTAAATCAGCAATTCTTAGACAAACAGCATTACTTACTTTGCTTTCTCAAATTGGTAGTTTTGTTCCAGCAGAGGAAATGACATTTGGTTTAGTTGATCGGATATTTACTAGAGTTGGGGCAAGTGACAATATCTCTATGGGTGAATCTACATTTATGGTTGAGATGAATGAAACAGCTTCAATCTTAAATAATTTGACAAAGTCAAGTTTGATTTTATTAGATGAGATAGGGAGAGGAACAAGTACATATGATGGAATTTCTATAGCTTGGGCTATAGCTGAGTATTTACACGAACATAAAGACAGACCAAAAGTTCTCTTTGCTACTCATTATCATGAACTCAATCAAATGGAAAACCACTTTAAAAGAATAAAAAACTTTAATGTATCTGTGAAGGAGTTAAAAGATGATGTAGTATTTTTAAGAAAGTTAGAAAGGGGTGGGAGTGCTCATAGCTTTGGAATTCATGTTGCAAAAATGGCAGGTATACCAAAGACAGTATTATCATCAGCAGTTAAAAAATTAGGTACTATGGAAAGAGCTAATGGCTCTTATAAAAAAAATGACAGCAAATCAGATGACTTCCAACTCAGCTTTTTTGATATAGAGGACCCAAAAATGCAAGAGATAAAAAAAATAATAAAAGATTTAGATATAGAAAGTTTAAGCCCTATTGAAGCCTTGCTAAAACTTAATCAAATTAAAAAAGAAATCGAAGATGAAAGTTGATTTACATGGAATGCCTCATTCTGAGGCTATAGAGAAAGTAGAAGAAATCATGCTTTTAAATTCTGCTAAAGGGAGTGTTGATTTAACAGTAATTACAGGAAACTCACCTTCTCTTCAGAGTAAAATTATTAATCAGATATGTGATAAACATGGTTTCGTTTATTACAAACCCCCTCATAATGCAGGTGAGATAGTAATTCAATATGAAAAAATTTAGAATTGTTATTTTACTTTTATTGGTATTTGTAAACTCATGTTCTAAAGAGGATGAAATTAAATCACTTAATGAACTAGTAGATAGTCTGCAAAATAAAATTGCACAACTCAACTCTGAAATTAATGATTATTCAAATCAAATAACACAACTGATTTCTCAGAATAATGTTTTTACAGTCCAGATTGAAGGTTTAAATAATCAATTAACTGGCTTACAAAATAATATTCAAAATTATATTGATGAGATTCAAGTTCTTACTGAATCTAATGAATTACTTCAAAGTGAGAATAACACATTAACAAATCAGTTAACAGGCCTTCAAGATCAGCTTTACGATATTCAATCTCAATCTGCAGAAAGTGGAATTTATATATTTAACCAAATTAATTTAACTGACCCTCCATTTGGAGGGACTATGTGGGATTTGCCCGATCTAATTACCTCGTCTGACTATACTGTATACTCTTCATCAGTATATCAAGGTGTAGAGACAAGACTATTTTATGATAAGGCTATACCTGATTTTGTTAATTATCCAGCTCATATTTTTAAAGTAAATTTTGGTGATGGGCTTTCAGTTGATTTTGAGATCTATTCAGAATTTTCTGAACAAGAGGCAATTTCAATTGAACAAAAGTATGCTCCCCTTCTAGGTCAGCTAGGAAAAGAATTAAGAAAAAATATAAAATCAATAGAATTCTTAAAAGGAGATTTTGTAGCATCTGCTCAACGCTCAACAGATCTATCATATGCAAATATTACTTTTCATATTGATTGGTTAAATAACTCGGTTGAGACTAGGCCAGATGGTGACAAAACAGAAGAATTACTTATTCATGAATCTGCTCACCTTTCAATTGATCCATATGTATATGATCAACAAGGATGGATAGATGCTGTTAGTTTAGATAATAATTATATTTCTACTTATGCAAAAGATAACCCTGACTCAGAAGATGTTGCTGAAACCTTTCAGGCATATATAGCTGTAAAATATTTTCCTGAAAGAATTTCAAATAGTTTAAGAGACACAATATTGTCTGTATGTTTAAATCGTTTTAAATATTTTGATTCATTAAACTTTGATTTATCAATTTATAAATAAGTAAGGATTAAAATAGATAATAGTATCGTAAAATATTATAAATTTGCATTCGCGCGAAAGTAGCTCAGGGGTAGAGCATCACCTTGCCAAGGTGAGGGTCGCGGGTTCAAATCCCGTCTTTCGCTCAATTGCTCGAGTGGTGGAATTGGTAGACACGTTGGACTTAAAATCCAATGAACAGCAATGTTCGTGCGGGTTCAAGTCCCGCCTCGAGTACAGAAAAGCCTCCTTTTAGGAGGCTTTTTTATTAAAATGAATTATTTTAACTAAAAATTTAGAACCATGAAAAATATTTTATCATTACTACTTTTACTTTCTACAACTATTGTGTTTTCTCAAGAAAACATTCCTTATCAAAAACCCTCTTCAGAAATTCTAGAGCTGGTGGAGTTTGATAGACCTCCTGCTGTAATTTATGATGATGATAAAAACTATTTAGTCTTCTTATATCGAGATAATTATAAGTCTATTGAAGAACTATCAAATAAAGAGTTAAGATTAGCTGGGTTGAGAATAAACCCAAAGACTAATATTGGTAGTAGAGTGAATTACTACAATAATATGAGAATTAAAAATTTTGATACTAACCTTGATGAACCAAGTTCAATAAAGGGAATGCTGACAAATATGAAAATTAGTAATTTAAATTGGTCTCCTGATCAAACTAAAATTGCATTTACAAATACTACTGAGTTAGGAGTAGATCTTTGGATTCTTGACTTAAAAACATCTTCAGCAAAAAAAGTTTTTGATTTAAAATTAAATTCAAATATTGGAAGTGTAATAAACTGGTTTTCTGATAGCAAGAACATGTTAGTTAAAGTTATTCCTTCAAATAAACAAGATATCATTGAGGCTGGAGGCATAGTCCCATCTGGACCTACAATTTCTTCAAATTCTGGTGAAAAAGCTCAAAATAGAACTTACCAAGACCTTCTAAAAAATACTACTGATGAATTTAATTTTGAACAACTAGTTAATTCAGAATTATATCAAGTCTCAGAAGATGGTTCATATAGTAAGTGGCTTAAAAAGGGAATGTATACGAGTATTTCCATCTCGCCAGACGGAAACTATGTAATGATAAGTAAAATTAAAAAACCTTTCTCGTATTTGGTTACTTATAGAAGATTTCCAACCTCAATAAATATTTATTCTAAAAACTCTGAATTAGTTTCTAACCTAATTGATATCCCTTTAATTGAAGAGCTCCCAAAAGGCTTTATGGCTGTTAGAGAGGGGAAAAGAAGTTTCTCATGGAGAATGGATAAACCATCTTCAATGATTTACGCAGAGGCTCTTGATTCTGGAGATCCTGAAATTAAAGTTGACTACAGAGATGAAGTTTTTGAATTAAATTATCCATTTAAGGGTAATGGAAAAAGTATTTTAAAGACGATCAATAGATATAGAGGAATTGATTGGGGGAATGATAATTTTGCTATTGCATATGATTACTGGTGGAATACTAGAAATGAAAAGGTTTATGCATTTAATCCATCTAAATCTGGTAATGTTAGTATAATTACAGATAGAAATTATCAAGATAATTACAGTGATCCTGGAGATTTTATAAAAGAAAAAAATAAATATAATAAGAGTGTTATAAAAATTAATTCAAGAAAAGCTTATTTGATAGGCCAGGGATACTCAAAAAAGGGACAATTCCCATTTGTTGATGAATTTAGTGTTAAGAATTATAAAAAAAATAGATTATATCAGTCAGATTATATAGATAAGTATGAATCACTAATTGACTTTAATCCTAAAAAGAATCAATTATTTGTAAGAATAGAATCAAAGGATGACTTCCCGAATTACTATTTAAAAACATTAAATAAATCTAATATTCAACAAATAACTTCTTTTGCTAATCCATTTGATGCAATCAAAGATGCTCATAAAGAAGTAATTAAATACAATAGAAGTGATGGCCTGGAATTATCAGGAGTTCTTTATTTGCCGGTTGGTTATAATAAGGATTCTAAGGAGAAATTACCAATGATTTTATGGGCATACCCAAGAGAGTTTAAAGATAAATCAAGTGCAAGCCAAAATACAAAGAATCAAAATAGATTTACCTATCCTTATTACGGTTCAATGGTTTATTGGATTACTAAAGGTTATGTAGTTTTAGATGATGCATCTTTTCCGATCGTAGGGGAAGCTGAAGTTGAACCAAATGATAGCTTTAGAAATCAACTGGTAGATAATGCTAAAGCAGCGGTTGATGCAGTAGATAATCTTGGCTATATTGATACTGATAGAGTTGCAGTAGGTGGTCACAGTTATGGTGCTTTTATGGTAGCTAATCTTTTATCTCATAGTAATTTATTCGCCGCAGGGATTGCAAGAAGTGGAGCGTATAACAGAACATTAACGCCTTTTGGTTTCCAAAGTGAAGAGAGAAGTTATTGGGAAGCACCTGATATTTACTATAATATGTCCCCATTTATGCACTCTAATAAAATGAAAACTCCACTATTGTTAATCCATGGAGAAGATGATAATAATTCAGGGACATACCCTATGCAGAGTGAGCGATATTTTAATGCTCTTAAAGGGTTGGGAGCAACTGTTAGATTAGTTATGCTTCCTAAAGAAAGTCATGGGTATAGTTCAAAAGAGAGTATCTTTCATGTTTTATGGGAACAAGATCAATGGCTTGAAAAATATGTTAAGAATAAAAAATAGTTAATGAAAATCAATTAGATAATAATTGAGTTAAAGTATTAGTAAAAAGCCTCCTTTTAGGGGGCTTTTTTTGCTATTTCAATGTGAGCAAGGTGATGTCTTACATGCCATGCATACATACCAACATGCTCATGAAGAAATATATTCTTATCTCTATTTGAATGATAATATGTTTTATTAAAATCTTCTTGAGAAAAAGTTTTTAATAGACCAACCCATTTTGAATGGATACCTTCAATTATGTTTAAACTATCTCTTACATCTAATGTGTTTGAGTCAGGAGTGGATAAGAACTCATCAACCTCATACATCTTCACATTCGGATTGTCTTCAAGAATTGTATGCTTTGTTCTTAAAAAAGCATAGGTGTGAGTATCACACCAATGATGAATTATTTGGGCAATATTCATTCCTCCTTCTCTATATGTTTTTTTGAAATCTGATTCATTGAGATCTTTTATAGACTCTTTTAATATTTCTGCAAACGCTTCTAGTGTTTTCATATCCTCTGATGTTTTTGAAAAGTCAAACTCTAGATTAGCTTTGTACTTCCCAATTGGGAACTGCAGTTTTTCAATATTTTCTTCCATTATACTATTTGTTAGTTGTTAAAATTTTTTTTACAATTTCTCCAGAGTTGTCTTTATAATTAATATGTAATACCGTTGGAGAATTAATCCATTCTTTTATTTTTTCAATATAATTTAATGAGAATTCTTTTAATATTTGAATTCCTTCCTTTTCAAGAGCTGCTGCATTAAATTGCTGCTCTATTTGAGCTTTTACAGGTACTACCAGCATTGGTTTTCCTAAAAAAATTGCTTCAGATGTTAAAGAGAATCCTCCAGCGCAAATTATTCCATAACATGAAGCTATCTTTTTTGTAAATAGATTATCAGAAATAGAATTGATACTTATCCCCTCTAAATTATAATCAGAATTATTTTCATTTGTAAATATTGTCCATTTCATTTTAACAGGTATCTCTTTAATTATATTGAGAATATTATTTATCGAATATGTAGGCAAATAAATTAATATCTCATTACTAGTTGAAGTATTAATCTCTCTAATTCTATCTCTAATAATTGGATCTAATATATTTTTATTATAGGGTCTGTAATGATATCCATATCCGACTTTCGATGGACAAAAAAGATTTATTGCAGAAAGAACTATTTTGCTATACCTTTTAGGTTTAGGAACATTCTTTGAATTAAGTACATATTGATTACTTAATGCAACGCATTTAACTCCTCTTAGTACACAAGCCCATGCTGAAATTGGTTCATAATCACTTACTACTAAATCATAATTTTTTACAGGAGAATTAAATATATCAACTAAAAATTGAAAATAATTGTTATAAAAAATTGTTTTAATCCAATTGATTGATCCAGATTTGGATGTAAAAAATTTAAAACCTTTGTAATGCTTTATAGGGGTTTTGTATGTTGGAAAATTATTAGAAGGTCCACTGGTTAAAATATCTACTCTTGCCTTTTTAATAAATTCGGGGACTAGTTTTTGAGCACGAGAAAGATGACCATTTCCTTGTGTTTGAATAGCATATAAAATTTTCATTTTTATTTAAAAAAATATAAGATAGAAAATTAAGATAGTATTAAATTATAAGGTCTCAATATATTCATGGAACGATTTTCCATAAACTTTTTTAAAATTTGCTTCAAAGCTCCTTTTAGAATTGAATCCACAAAGTACCCATATCTTTTCAATTGACTGTGGGTCCTTCTTTACTAAAGATTTAGCAAGAGTTATTGCATAATTAACCTTGGAACGATTTATTTTTAGATTAACGTTTTCGATATTAATTGGTTTTAGCGAGCTAAATATATGATAAAAAGTAATTAGTTCGACAAAAAACTAAATTACATAAATGATTGAAGCTTCATAGCAAGACCTGTATCACCCTTAATCTTTAGCTTTCCTGTCATAACAGCCATCATAGGATTAACTTTTCCATTTTTTAGATCTTCCATTAAAGATCCTTTCATGATAATAGTACAGTCAGATTCCATATCTTCTAATAATATTTTGTTTTCTGATCCAGTGCCATCAATGCAAATAGAATTATCATCTATTACAAATTTTATAATTCCACCAATCGGAGATGCATTCTTAGCTTTTTCTTGAAAATCGGCAAGTATATTTTCTTTGTCCATAATAAATTAGTTTATATTAAGCAAAGTTAAAAAATCTAACTAATTTTAATTAGTTTAGCACTTCCAATTATTTAGAAATGAGTTATAAAATAAAAAAAGTTGCAGTTTTAGGATCAGGTGTTATGGGATCTGGAATTGCATGTCATTTGGCCAATGTAGGGATTGATGTTCTGATGCTAGATATAGTTCCAAAAAATTTAGAGAAAGGTAAAAGTAGGAATATGGTTGCTGATGAATCTCTTTCTAGAGTTGTCAAATCGAAACCTAATCCTATCTATAACAAAGAATTCTTAAAAAGAATTAAAACAGGAAATTTTGATGATGATTTTGAAAAGATTTCATCAGCAGATTGGATTATTGAGGTTGTAGTTGAGAACCTAGAGATTAAAAAACAGATTTTTGAAAAAGTGGAAAAATATAAATCTAAGGATTCATTTGTTAGCTCTAACACTTCAAGTATTCCTATAAATTTATTATGTGAAGGCAGATCTAAAGATTTTAAGAAAAACTTTTGTGGAACACATTTTTTTAATCCTGCAAGATACATGAGGTTGCTTGAAATTATTCCTCAAACTGAAACTGATTCAAAATTAGTTGAATTTCTAATGGACTTTGGAGATATAACTCTTGGAAAACAAACAGTTTTATGTAAAGACACTCCTGCTTTTATTGCTAACAGAATTGGAATTATGGCTGGTATAAAATTACTTCAGTTAACTGATAAATATGATTTTACTATTGAGGAAGTTGATTTAATGACAGGTTCAGTTATTGGATATCCAAGCTCAGGTACATTTAGATTACAAGATCTTGTAGGTCTAGATACAAGTGAGAAGGTTACAAAATTTCTAGTTGATACTGTTAAAGATGATTCATTTTATAGTACCCTAAAAGATCAACCTGAGAATAAAGCTTTTAGATTTTTAATTGATAATAATTTTCTTGGAAATAAGTCAGGTAAGGGGTATTACGAAAAAACAAATAAAAAAGATGAAAATGGAAAAACGATAATTAATTCATTAGATCTAAAAACTCACCAATATAGAAAATCAATCAAGCCAGATTTAAAATTAGTTAAAGAGGCAAAATCTATAGAACTTTTTGATAGAAGAATTAAATTTTTGATTGAAGGTGATTCAAATGAAAATTTATTTTATAGAGAATATTTAGCCTGTCTTTTATCCTATTCTGCGATGAGTATTCCTGAAATAGCAGATGATTATTACCAAATTGATGATGCGGGGAGAACAGGATATGCTTGGACATATGGCCCTTTTGAGCTATGGGATAATTTAGGACTTGAAAATGGAATAAAGCTTTTAGAATCTTGTGATGAAAAAATTCCTAAATGGATCTATGAAATGAAAAAAAATGGAGGTGATGTATTCTATAAGTTCGAAGATGGTAAAAGAAAATATTTTGATGTAAAATCTAAAAAATATATAACCGTTCCAAGTTCGGAATCATTTATAATCCTAGATGCATTTAGATCAAATAATATTTTTAAAAATTCAGAATGTACTCTACATGATATAGGAGATGGCGTGATTTGTATCGAATTTCAGAGTAAAGCAGGAGCTATTGGTTCAGGAATAGGGGATGGAATAAATAAAGCAATTGATATAGCGGAGAGTGATGGTTGGAAGGGAATTGTTATAGGCCATAATAATAAGCAGTTTTCTGTTGGTGCTAACATAATGAACATGGGTATGGCAGCTATGCAGAAAAAGTATGATGAAGTTGAAAAATTTCTAGTAGGATTTCAAAATATTTTGATGAAAATGAAAACTTCTAAGGTCCCCATTGTAGCTTCTACTCAGGGATTTGTATTAGGTGGTGGTTTGGAAGTAGTAATTCATTGTGATGCAGGGATATTTGCTTCCGAGTCATATATAGGGCTTCCTGAAGCAGGGATAGGATTACTTCCTGCAGGAGGAGGTACAAAAGAGATGGCAATGAGAGCATCTAATTCATTTAAAACAGGAGATGTGAAAATGCCAACATTAATAGAGCATTTTAGGTCTATTGCTACTGCTACAGTTGCTACATCTGCACATGAAGCATTTGATATTAATTATCTTCAAGCTACAAGAGATACTGTGTGCATGAACCAAATGAGAAATATAGCAATGGCTAAAGAAAAAGCATTACAATTATCGGTAGGATATATTCCTCCATCTTTAAACCAACATGTTGAGGTTCTTGGTAGAGCAGGTCTTTCAACTCTTTACTCTGCAATTAATGAGTTTAAGTTAGGAGGCTATATGTCAGATTATGATGTCGAGGTATCAAGAAAAATAGCTTATGTTATATGTGGTGGAGATTTAACAAGTTCTCAACTTGTAAGTGAAGAATATTTATTTGACCTTGAAAGAGAAAACTTTATGAGTCTTCTAGGTAATCAAAAAACTTTGGATAGAATCCAATACATGCTAATGAATAAAAAACCTTTAAGAAATTAATTATGGAAGCATATATAGTAGCTGGATATAGATCAGCAATAGCAAAAGCAAAAAGAGGAGGCTTTAAAAATTATAGAACTGATGATTTAGCTGTCGATGTTATAAAGCATCTTACAACGCAAGTTCCAAAACTTGATACAACTAAAGTTGATGATGTGATTGTTGGTTGCGCAAATCCTGAAGGTGAGCAGGGACTTCAAGTTGCTAGATTAATTTCTGCAAGAGCCCTTGGAAAAGAAGTTCCAGGTGTTACGATTAATAGATACTGTGCCTCTGGTCTTGAAGCAATATCAATGGCAGTTAGTAAGGTTAAAGCTGGGTTTGGTCATATTTTTATTGCAGGTGGAATTGAAAGTATGAGCTTAATTCCAATGACTGGTTATAAATTAGCCCCAAGTTATAAAGCAAACTTAGATAATATGAACTATCATGTTGGAATGGGTCAAACAGCAGAGGCTGTTGCTGAAAAATATAATATATCAAGAGAAGCTTCAGATCAATTTTCATTGGAGTCTCATACTAAAGCTGCTAACGCAATTGATAAAGGGCACTTTAAAGATGAGATTGTGCCTGTTACTGTTGAGGAAGTTTTTGTAGAAAATGGTAAAAAAGTATCTAAATCTCATGTTGTAGATATGGATGAAGGTGTTAGGAGAGATACCACTCTTGAAGCTTTATCAAAACTTAGACCCGCATTTAAAATGGGTGGGATTGTTACTGCTGGTAACTCATCTCAGACTTCTGATGGTGCTGCTTTTGTTTTAGTAATGAGTGAAGAAATGGTTAAGCAATTAGGGGTTAAACCAATTGCTAGAATGGTTACTTGTACATCAGGAGGTGTTGATCCATTATACATGGGTATCGGACCTGTTGAAGCTATTCCAAAGGCACTAGATCAAGCTGGCTTAAAAATATCCGATATTGAGCAGACAGAATTAAATGAGGCTTTTGCTTGTCAAGCTTTAGCTGTTATTCAAGAGGCAGGTCTAGATCCTAGTACTGTTAATGTTAATGGAGGAGCTATAGCATTAGGCCACCCTCTTGGGTGTACTGGGGCCAAGTTAACTATTCAGCTTCTCAATGAAATGAAAAGAAGAGATCAAAAGTATGGAATGGTTACTGCTTGTGTTGGAGGAGGTCAAGGAATAGCAGGAATTTTTGAAAGACTTTAAGTCTTCTTTATAACATAGGTTACTACTCCCCATACTATAAGTTCATTCTCTTCAGTTATTTTAATTGGATTATATTTTTTGTTTTCAGGCACTAGATACACATGATCTTTTTCAATTTTCACCCTTTTAACAGTAAACTCTCCATTTACATAGCATACAGCTATTTTGTTATTCTTCACCTCTTCGCTTCTGTCAATTACTAAAATATCACCATCATTTAATCCAGCATCTTTCATTGATTCACCTGATACTTTTGCATAAAATGTAGCTTCTTTATTTTTTACTAAAACTTTTTCAAGACTAATTCTTGCTTCCTCAAAATCGCCTGCTGGTGATGGAAATCCAGCCGATATTCCATCCTTAATAAAAATATTATTGGAAGATTTTTTATCATTTGGTTTAAATATTTGAATTTTATCTTTCTTAATCATGACACTAATAAAACCTCTTCGATATTAGTTGTATAATTCCTGGATAAATTTTGTCTATTCATTTTCCATATTCTTTTTTGATCTTGACTTGCGAGTCTAACTTTGTATAAACCATACTTATTATCTATATTATCTATGCTTTCCATTAATTTTTTATGCTTCTTAGTATCTTTCTCAAAAAAACTGACTTGATGAATAGATTCGGGGGTTAATCCCATAAGAATTATACCTGCCTTTTTATATGATTTGCCTTTATGATAAATATTCTTTAAAAGTTCTATTGCAAACTTACTGATCTCAATACTTGAGTTTGTAGAGAAAGGCAAAGCCCCCGTAAGACTAAAATGATATTTTTCATTATTTTCCTTGAAAGGATTACTGCGTATATAGACAGAGATCATATTACATTCACTATTTTGTGTTCTTAATTTTTTAGAGGCAACAACAGCAAATGTTGTAATCCTTTCTATCAAGTCATCAAGTGATGAAATTTCAGCCTCAAAACTTCTGGTAGTGGCTATAGATTTCTTATTATTATTTTCTTCCACGATATCTAGAGTTGGAATACCTTCAAGCTCTTTTTTTAATTTTAGTCCAATAATGCTCATGTTTCTTTTTACCCAATTATCTGGAAGCCTGATAAAATCAAAACCAGATTTTATACCAACTTTTAATAGTTTTTTTTCATTCTTAAGTCCAATACCCCAAATGTCCTTAATATCTATATTCTTTAGAGCTTTGATATGTTTGCTATTCTTGTTAATTGAGTAAAAACTCCTAGTTTCATTGGAGTATTTTTTTGCAACTCTATTTGCAACTTTTGCTAGTGATTTTGTCTCTGCAAGTCCTATTGATATGGGTATGCCTGTCCATTTCATAACAGTTTCTATTATCTCTCTACATTTCTGATCAATTATATCTTCTGAGAATCCTTCAAACTTTACAAAAGCTTCATCAATACTATATATCTCAATATTTGGTGCGAATTGAGCTATAATAGACATTACCCTATTACTCATGTCTCCATACAGTTTAAAATTAGAAGAAAAGACCTCAACCTTATTATCTTCAAATTTTTTCTTGTATTTGAATGCAGGAGCTCCCATTGGAATTCCAAGAGATTTTGCTTCATTACTTCGAGCTATAACACAACCGTCATTATTAGATAAGACAACAATAGGCTTGTCGATTAGGTTAGGTTGGAATACCCTTTCACAAGAGGCATAAAAATTATTACAGTCAATAAGAGCAAACATTGTACAAAAATCCGAAAAATATTAAAATACATTAAAAACAAGTTGTAATTTTATTAACTAATTACCTACTATGGATAAGTTCTCTTTTCTCAATTCAGCTCATACGAGTCATTTTGCAGAAATGTATGATCAATATTTGCAATCTCCCGATAGTTTAGAGCCAAGTTGGAAAGCTTTTTTTCAAGGGTTTGATTTTGGAATGGAGACATCAAGTGTCACATTTGAAGAAAAGAAATTTCAAGTTCCTGAGAATATAAAGAAGGAGTTTCAAGTTGTTAATTTAATTGATGCATATAGAAAAAGAGGTCATCTATTTACAATTACAAATCCAGTTAGAGAAAGAAGAAAATATTCTCCAACTCTTGATATAGAAAATTTTGGTCTTAATGAAACAGACTTGGAATTAGTTTTTAGTGCAGGAGAAATTGTAGGCCTAGGACCAGATAAATTAAAAAATATAATTAAACACCTAAATGATATCTATTGTTCATCAATAGGTGTAGAATATATGTATATAAGAGATCCTAACAGAGTTAAATGGATACAAAACAGATTAAATATTAATGCAAATCATCCAAATTTTTCAAAAACTCAGAAACTAAGTATTCTTAACAAACTAAATCAAGCATATCTGTTTGAGAATTTTTTACAGAAGAAATATGTTGGGCAAAAAAGATTTTCTTTAGAAGGGGGGGAATCATTGATTCCAGCAATTGACTTTTTGATCCAATTAGCAGCTGATAAAGGAGTATCAGAAGTTGTTATGGGAATGTCACACAGGGGTAGGCTTAATACATTAGCTAACATTTTCGAAAAGTCGACAAACGAAATATTTGCAGAGTTTGAAGGGAAAGATTATGAGGAAGATATTTTTGATGGAGATGTAAAATACCACTTAGGTTGGACTTCCGAAAGAATCAGTGATAAAGGAAATAAGATAAATTTAAATTTAGCTCCAAACCCTTCACATTTAGAGTCAGTATTTCCTATTGTTCAAGGAATCTCAAGAGCTAAAATTGAAAATGATCTTGATAATGATCCGAATAGTTTAATCCCTATAATTGTTCACGGTGATGCAGCTATAGCTGCTCAAGGGGTAGTTTATGAGGTGGTACAAATGTCTAAACTTAAAGGTTACTCGACAGGAGGTACAATTCATATTATAGTGAATAATCAGATTGGATTTACAACTAATTATCTTGATGGGAGATCCAGCACATACTGTTCAGATATTGGAAAAGTTACTTTATCTCCTGTGCTTCATGTTAATTCTGATGATGTTGAAGCAGTTGTCCATGCAATCTCATTTGCACTTGATTATAGAATGGAATATGGTATGGATATATTCATTGACCTACTAGGTTATAGGAAATATGGCCATAATGAAGGGGATGAACCTAGATTTACTCAACCTAGATTATATAAACTCATTTCTTCTCATCCAAATGCAAGAGCTATTTATTCAAATGAGCTAATTAGTAAAGGAATCATTAGTGAAGAATATACAGATGGAATTGAAAAAGAATATTTAGAATCCTTAGAGAGTGAGCTAATTGAAACAAAAAAGAAAAGTAAAACTAAAATTACTCCATTCATGCAGAAGGTTTGGGAAGACTATAAAAGAGTTGATGAAAAAATCATGAGTAAGGATTTTAAGACTAATTATTCTAAAAAGAGACTTCTTGAAGTTGCAAAATCTGTCACTGATCTCCCAGAAAATTCCGGCTTTTTAAAAAAAATATATAAGCTTTTTGAAAACAGAAAAAAAATGCTTTTCGATGAGAATAAAGTTGACTGGGCAATTTCAGAACTCTTAGCATATGCCACAATTTTGTCTGATGGTTTTAATGTTAGAATTTCTGGTCAAGACGTTGAGAGAGGTACATTTTCTCATAGACATGCAGTGTTAAAATCAGAAGATTTTGAAGAGGAATATTTACCCTTAAATTCTATAGACACTAAAAATAAAGGGAAGTTTAAAATATTTAATTCACTTTTATCAGAATATGGTGTTCTAGGATTTGATTATGGTTATGCTCTAGCTAGTCCAAAATCATTAACAATATGGGAAGCACAATTTGGGGATTTCTCAAATGGAGCTCAAATAGTCATCGATCAATATATTTCATCTGCAGAGGATAAATGGAAACTTCAAAATGGGATAGTATTATATTTACCTCATGGATATGAAGGCCAAGGAGCAGAGCATTCATCTGCAAGAATTGAAAGGTACCTTCAGTTATGCGCTAAGGATAATATGTATGCAGCTAACTGCACAACACCTTCAAATTTATTTCACATTTTAAGAAGGCAAATGGTTACTAATTTTAGAAAACCACTTATATTATTCACTCCAAAAAGTTTACTTAGGCATCCTGAAGTTGTTTCTGATGTAGATGACTTAATTACGGGTAAATTTGAAACAGTTATATCAGATAATGATGTTAATTCAAAAGATGTTTCTTCTATAGTATTTTGTTCAGGAAAATTCTATTATGATTTGCTAAAATTTAGAAGAGAAAAAAAGATCAAAAATGTCGCCCTTATTCGATTAGAACAACTTTTTCCTTTACCAATTCAAGAAATCGATTTAGAATTAAATAAGTTTTCAAAAGCAACTGATTTTGTATGGGCTCAAGAAGAACCAAGAAATATGGGGGCTTGGGGTCATTTTTTAATGCATTATCCTCATGCTAATAAATTTAGGCCTGCTACTCGTAGGCCCTATGGTTCAACTGCATCAGGAAGCCATGCTAGATTTGAAAGGAGACATAATCAGGTTATAGAATATGTTTTCGATATAACTAAAAATAATTCTAGAAAATAATTTTTATATTCAACAATTAATTTGAGTTATGAAAGATATGTTGGTTAAACTTTATGATCTTCCAAAAAATTGTAAGGAACTTGATGAACTTTCAAATAAAATCTCTTTTAGACGTCCGTTAGCAGCTGAAAAGTCTATTGTAAATAGCTGGGTGAAAAAAAGGTTTGGAGATGGCTGGGAGAGCGAAGTTGATGTTTCATTCTCTAGAAAACCAATTTCAACTTTTATAGCAATTGAAGATAATCAGATACTTGGCTTTGCCACTTATGATGCTGCTTATTTAAATTTTCTTGGTCCTATGGGAGTTGAAAAAAGTAAGAGAAAAAAGGGTCTAGGTAAGGCACTACTATTTTTAGCACTAAGCTCTATGAAGGAAATGGGTTATGCTTATGCAATTATTGGTGGAGTTGGTCCTGCTAAATTTTATGAGAAAACTTATAATGCAAAAATAATAGAAGGATCTGATCCTGGTATTTATAAAGGAATATTAAGTGATGTCCCAGTCTAAAATTGATCAGGATTCTAAACTACTTGCAAAATTTGGTTATAAACAAGACCTAAATAGGTCGATGAAAGGTTTTTCATCTTTTGCAATTTCATTTTCTTTAATATCTATTCTAACAGGAATTTTTGCAAATTTCCATTTTGGGTATTCTGAAGTTGGTCCATGGATATCATTATCATGGTTAATAGTGTTTATAGGTCAATTTTTTGTTGCCCTAATTATGGCTGAGTTATCAGTTAGTTTTCCAATCTCGGGATATGGATATCAGTGGTCATCTAGGCTTGTAAATTCTAAATTAGGTTTTGCTACAGGTTGGCTTTTGTTAATGCAATTTTTAACAGGTCTTCCAGGTATCTGCAAAACTATAGGTATTATATTTAGTGACTTTTTATCTCAGGTATTCTCTTTTGAAGTTAATGATATAATTATATCCATAATTGTTATCTGGATAATTACATTAATTCATAAAAAAGGTATAAAAATGGTTTCGTATATAAATAATTTAGGAGTTATTACAGAAATTATAGGGGTAATTCTTTTGATACTAGCACTTGGTTTTTTTGTCACAACTGGGATTGAAGAATTTTCATTTTCAAATATCTCTAATAACTATAAATTTTCAGATATAGGGTTTGAATCATTTGCCTTATCTATTCTTCTAGGGGCTTGGTGTCTAACCGGTTTTGAAGCTGCAGCAGATATGTCAGAGGAGACAAAAAACCCTACTAAGATTGTTCCAAAGTCAATAATTAACTCACTACTGACTTCAGGTCTCTTTGGAATAGTTATAATTATTTTTTCAATCATTTTACTTCAAAAAGATATATATATGAATGGTTCAGAAAACTTTTTGACTGATTTACTTAGAAATGAGTTTGGAGTTTTATTATATTCAGTAATTCTTTTATTTGTGATTGCTGCAATTTTTGCATGTGGAGTTGCATGCATGGCCACTGCATCAAGGCTAATTTTTTCAATGTCTAGAGATTCTGTTTTGCCAAATTCTAAATGGCTAAAGTCAATTGACAAAAATAAATCTCCAGGAAACTCTCTGATTCTTATTGGAATTTTAGCTACACTTTTTATTGTTATATTCAATAAAATTGAAGTAATTACAAGTGTTTCAGCTATTGCAGGTTATACAGGATATTGTGGAATTATTTTTTCATCTTTTTATCTTAAAGAAAATAATAAAAGTGGAATTAAAACTTCTAAGTTGACAAAGTTCTTTACTCTACTTTGGTGTGTATTTGTCGTACTATGTTTAATTATTCCAGGTCAATCAATAGAAGGCTTTAATACAGAATACATACCAGCTATATCTACAGGAATATTTATAATATTAGGAATAATAATGTTTATAATCAATAAAAAAAATAAAAATGCAATACTTTAGTTTAAATACAAATGTTAAACAATTAAGAATAGGAAAAGGTGTATCAAAAGGAATTGGAAAAGAGCTAGGGAGGTTTGTAGTTGCAACAATGGAAGTCCCTTGGAATATCATCAAAAATGATATGGGTAAATCACCTGAGGAAATAATTGACGTGACATCCGTTGAGAAGCAATGGATTGAAAACCAAATAAAAAACCTTCCAGAATTTGATACAATAGTAGGTATAGGTGGAGGAATGGCTATAGATGTAGCAAAGTATATTTCTTGGAAATTAAATAAAAATCTAGTCTCAATCCCAACTATTCTAAGTGTAGATGCATTTACTACTCCAGCAGCTGGAGTTAGAATCAATCATGATGTTGAATATTTAGGAGAAGCATCTCCAAATCCACTTATTATTGATTATGATTTATTGAGATCTGCCCCAAAGCAATTAAACATTGCTGGTATAGGAGATCTGTTTTCAATTCATACCGCATCATTTGACTGGCAATATGCAAATTCTAAAGGTAAGTCTGAGTACCCATTTAATCAAGATGCAATAGATAATGGTAAAAAAATTCTAGATTTTATTTATGATAATATTGGAAATATTAAAGAAAATAATGATAACGGATTAAGGTCTATCGTTGAAGCATATATCTCATTAAATACTATTTGTCTTCCAATTAATCATTTTAGAATCGAAGAAGGATCAGAGCACTATCTTTTTTATGAACTTGAAGAAAGACTTAAGAGACCATTTATTCATGGAAATATAATCGGCCTTGGAATCTACTTATTAAGTAGACTTCAAAAAAATGAACCAGAATTCATTACTGAAATGATGGATGAGTCAGGATTAATTTATCACCCAAGCTCTATGGACATAAAAAGAGAAGACCTAAAAAACTCTCTTCTATCCCTTAAAGAGTATGTTAAGTCTAAAGATAAACTTTGGTATACAATAATTGATGATAGTCACATTAATGAGGATTGGGTTAATCAAAATTTAAGTGATTTAAGTTTCTAGAATATTCATAATATTTTAGATTAAATAATATTTAAATAGTAAATTTTTTATCATTAATTTTGATTGATTAACTAGCTATATATTTGTGATGGTTCTAGAAATGAAAATTCCTTCTCCAGGTGAGTCAATTACTGAAGTTGAGATTTCCCAATGGTTGGTTTCTGATGGAGATATTGTTTCTAAAGATCAAACAATTGCTGAACT
>Ga0208261_1000263_pt1 | contig 21829 bp, 22 predicted proteins | sample Knorr_S7_td_DCM__FD_185595 | JGI IMG/M metagenome (GOLD analysis project Ga0208261, IMG submission 185595) | Marine microbial communities from Southern Atlantic Ocean transect - Knorr_S7_td_DCM_ad_131m_LV_B (SPAdes) (version 3) | ecosystem: Environmental > Aquatic > Marine > Oceanic | place...
CGACCCCACACAGCATCCTTCTCGAGTAGAGAAGGAAAGTGTGGCGGTCCCGACGGGATTTGAACCCGCGACCTCCGCCTTGACAGGGCGGCGTGCACTCCAAACTGCACCACGGGACCTGATTCACAGTATCTAGGATACTGTTCGCTCCTTTTCAGTTGCGATTGGTTCATAGGAACCAAGAGGTCACTCTACGCTATTGTTCGGCATTCACCAATTAGCAATTGGCATTTGCCGTATTTTTTTGTACCCCGTACGGGATTTGAACCCGTGTTACCGGCGTGAAAGGCCGGCGTCCTAGGCCGCTGGACGAACGGGGCAGGGCACCCACAAGGGGGTTCCGTCACGATAGCAGGATTGTGGGGTATAGCGCATAAATAAAGATGGAAGATTATGAATTGGTAAGAAATCTAGTGATTGATCGAATCGACAATAGTTGAGAGGGTTTGTCCTAAGAGATGGAAAACCAGCCATAAGTTGTGATCAGGGTGACTCTCGCTGATTTCGGATAAACTTTCGGCATTCTCGTCGTCTATCTTTAGGCGTGTTCCCAGAACTAACCGGAGAATATTGATGCCTTGCATTATCTCGATGAGTATGCTTTCGGAAACTTCTGCGTTGTTTGAGATTTCCTCGATTAATTTTAAAGATGCAAGATGTGATTGGAGAAGTTCTTCATGTGTGAGCTGTTCATATTCAGCATTTGCAGCCTTATCACTTTGGTATGCAACCGGAAATAGTCTAGTTGTTAGATAGTTGTTTCTTTCTGAAAGGACAGTCTTTAATTCTTGCGAAAGCTGTCGAAAGATTTGAATTTGCCAATCTGGGGTTTCTACTTTGAAGGCCCCATTCTTTAAAGGAGTGATCATCATCTGGGTTAGTCCTGCTGTAATGTTGCCCACAAGCCGTGCTTATGCAGCAATGAAACATCAAATTCGGCTTTTTCGCGTGTTCCTTGAGATACTACGGCTCGGCCATTGTTATGAACTTCAAGCATTAACTTATTTGCCTTTTCTTTTGAATATCCGAATAATTTCTGAAAAACAAAAGAAACATAGCTCATCAAATTTATTGGGTCATTCCAAACAATCACTATCCAAGGTTTCTGTGTTTCGACGGTTTCAATTGTTTCTATGTCAGGTGAAATAGTTGAAGCAACGAGAAATACCTCTGAAAGAATTGTTTCTCCTTTCATCACTTACCTCTACTTTTCTTTTGTGACAACATAGGAATAAGAATAACGGATCTAGATTAGAGCTTAATCCTAAGTTGTTTAAGGTCGGGGAGATAATAGGTAATGGAAGTGTCATGGGCAACACTGGACTTCTAATCATCCTTATCGTGGCAGGGGTGTTATTGCTCGTTGGAGCCTATGACCTGTTACAAGTTAGACATGCTATATTAAGAAATTTTCCAGTTATAGGCCATGTACGTTATCTGTTAGAAAAAATCGGTCCAGAACTTCGACAGTACATTGTGGCTGATAACGACGAAGAACGACCCTTTAATCGAGATCAAAGAAGATGGGTATATGCCACGGCAAAAAAGGAAAACCCATACTTTGGATTTGGGACGGATAATGACGTTGACCTTCCCGGAAGTATTATCATTAAGCATTCTGCTTTTCCTATAGATCCTCGATTGGCTAAAAACATTATGCCATCCCCAAAGGTATTGGGTTCTTGGGGGAATCGCCCCAAAGCTTTCCGTCCCTCATCTGTCGTAAATATTGCTGGAATGAGCTTTGGTTCCCTTTCGGGTCCAGCTATTGAAGCCTTAAACAAAGGTTCTCTTCTGGCTGGCTGTCTTCACAACACGGGCGAAGGGGGAATTTCTTCGCACCACCTACACGGCGGAGATTTGGTATATCAAATTGGAACAGGTCTGTTTGGGAGTCGAGACTCAAATGGGAACTTTTCAATGGATGCATTGCTTGAAACCATTTCTGAAACACCCGTTAAGGCTATAGAAGTTAAGCTAAGTCAAGGGGCTAAGCCTGGTATTGGGGGAGTTCTCCCAGCAAAAAAAGTTACTAGTGAGATCGCTGAAACTCGAGGAATTCCTAAAGGAGTTATGGTGCAGAGTCCGTCAAAGCACACCAGTTTTGATGACGTTAATGGCCTTATAGATTTTATTGAATTGATAGCAGTCGAGACAGGGCTACCAGTTGGAATTAAAGCCGCTGTTGGTCAAATAAATTTTTGGGTTGACCTTGCTGATCAAATGCAATCTACCCGCAGAGGGCCCGACTTTATCGCGATTGACGGTGGAGAAGGAGGCACTGGTGCAGCCCCGTTAGTCTTTTCCGACACTGTCGCGTACCCGTTCCGAATTGGGTTTGCCAAAGTTTTTGATATTTTCTATTCTCGAGGACTTCATAGCGAGATTACTTTTATCGGCTCTGGAAAGCTCGGTTACCCAGATACGGCGCTAGCAGCATTCGCGCTTGGTTGCGACATGGTTAATGTCGGCCGTGAGGCCATGATGGCTATTGGATGCATTCAGGCTCAACGTTGCCATACAGGTCATTGCCCAACAGGCGTAGCAACACAATCCTCGTGGCTTTCAAGAGGATTAAACCCAAGTGACAAAAGTGTCAGAGTAATGAACTACATTTACGCATTACAAGACGAGATTCTCCGTCTTTGTCATTCCGTTGGAGTAACGCACCCTGCATTGATTCCTGAATCAGTTGTGGAAATTGTCAATCAAGAGGGATCAGCTGTATCGATACTGAATTATTACGGCCTTCTATCAATCGATCAAAGGCTTCAAGAATCCGATTTCCACTACCTAGAGTCTATTTAGGTGCTAAAAGTTTTTCGTCATCCTCTATTGGGAGTCTGAAGGCAAGGTTGAGCCTAAGGGTCATGATCCATACGGCCACTGCACCACCTATATGAAATCCAACAAGGAGAGCTGGAACGTCCGTGAAGTACTGGGTGTAGCCTATCGCCCCCTGAAGTACAGCAACTGTTAGCAGATTTTGAGCGCGGGGAAAGACGTGTTTTGTTTTCGCTATTCGACTAATTCGAAAAACCGTGTACGTCATGACTATCAGAAAAACAATCATTGTTATCGCATGGATTCTTGCTACATCTGGGACATCAAAGGGAAGTCGTTCAACTTCAAAACTTTCTGCATTTAATTGGAGGGCATCTTCTTCTAAGCCTTTTAGTGCTTCTTTAGTTCGAGTGGTTTCTGCTCCACTATGTGGTCCGCTTCCAGTTACCAATGTCCCAGTCACCAATACACCTGAGGCGAGCAATACTAGTAACGAAGATAGGGAACGCAGAGAAGCTCGTGAGGGTTGAGGAAGGATATTGACAGAGAATTTCGCTCGGTGGTGTAATTCCACAGCATTCCAAACAAGGACCATAGAAATAAGAAAGTGAGCGATCACAAGACTAGGGGGTAGGTGCTCTCGAACAACTAATGCCCCAACAATGATTTGGACTATTACACCAAAAACCAAACCGAGAGACCACCAAGTTAAATCTTTGCGCTTTGGTTCTCTAAAGAGAGAACCAAGAACGGCCAATATAACTGCTAAAGAAACAATGCCTGTAATGACCCGGTTTACGAATTCAACCATTGCATGCACGTCATCTATCTCTGCTACGAGCTGATCTTCTTCGCATGTAGGCCAGTCGGAGCACCCTAAACCAGATCCCGTAAGTCGCACTGCTGCTCCAGTGACAATGATTAATGATAGAAGCAGTACAGAGAGATAGGTTATTCGTTGGTATTTCGCAGGAGTTAAACGAAATTTATCGAACATGTAAACAGTCCACCACAGACTTTTCTTTCCGACACTTCAACGACCAATTAATTTCAGCTATTTTTGTGGCTGATAAAAATCAGTTTGCCAAGGAAAGTACTTGAAGTTTGGTTATATCCTTGCTTTCGCTCTAGCCTCTGATTTGTGGATATAACTTCTCTGCAAAAAGTTTCAATAAGGGAAAAAATTAAGGGATTTGTTACTCTTATGAAACTTCGCGTCGTTGAGTTACTTCTCGTGACAACTGTCCCAACCATGATTGTTGCCGAAGAGGGCTTACCTTCGATATTCCTTATCTTGGCTACGTTGCTTGGTGGGACTCTTTCTGCGGGTGGGGCTAACGCAATCAATATGTTCATTGATCGTGACATCGATCCTCTAATGGAGAGGACAAGACACAGGCCACTCGTCACTGGAATTCTAAGTCCAGCCGAAGCACTAACTTTTGCTATTGCAATTGAAGCTCTTGCATTTCTTTGGTTATGGCTAACGGTGAATCTTCTCAGTGCTGTCTTAGCGGTAGGCGCCTGCCTCTTTTACGTCTTTATTTACAGTTTGTGGCTTAAGAGAACCTCAAGCAGCAATATTGTCATCGGGGGAGCTGCTGGAGCTGCCCCCGTGTTAATTGGCTGGACCGCAGTGGAAAATTCTCTCGACTGGCCTCCACTTATCCTTTTCGCCCTTATTTATCTATGGACCCCGCCCCATTTTTGGGCTCTTGCGATCCGATATAGAGAAGATTACTCATCAGCGAAAATCCCTATGCTCCCCGTGGTTGCAGGACCAGAATTTACCGGAAATAAAATGGTTCTATACTCCCTGGAAGTATGGGCTATTTCTATTATTTTTGCTCCGGTAGCAGGTATGGGAGTGATCTATTTATGTGGTGCATTGGTGCTTGGTGCCGGCTTTGTTTACCTTTCTTTGCAAGTTCGTCATCACCAAACGGAAAAGTCAGCTATGCGCCTTTTTGGGTTTTCGATAACGTATCTCACACTTCTTTTCCTCATCATCGCTATAGACGAGTTGGTTAGAAGCGGATTCTGACCCAAAGGGACAAATACCCTAAAAAATTGATTACCTGAATGTCTTCGTAGAGTTCGGCTAGAGACCTCTCTGACGGCTACGATCATTACATAATCCATTCCTTAGAGGGCAGGATTGTCTACCATGTTATGTGCTGACTTTTGGAGTTTCTCCATGTCAGCTATGACAATGAAAAAAAAGAAAAACTGTGACTGAAAATCAAACGGAAACTGGCTCAAACGCAGCTGACTCAGCATCTGGCTCACTAGATATTGGTGGGCTCGCAGGAGTCTTCGGAACAAGCGACCATAAAAATATCGGCCGCCTGTATATCTTCTTTGGTTTATTCGGTGGAATGCTGGCACTGATTTTGAACATTCTCGTAAGATTCGAGCGAGCCAGTATCGGATCTGTCGGTATTTTAGATTTTGGATCCTCAAATCAGTTTTTCCAAACATGGAGCCTGTCCCGGACTTCGCTGCTCTTTTTCTGTGTTTTGCCACTACTTATAGGCTTGGCAACTTATCTTGTTCCTCTTCAGGTTGGTGCCCCATCCCTTTCATTCCCTCGCGCAGCTGCGTTGGCTTTCTGGGCATGGCTTATTGGAATTCTTATTCACGTGGTCACCGTCTTTGCTGATGGAGGTTTAGGCGAACCAAATCCAACATCACAATTTGCTCAAGGAATGGATCCAGAAGCGACTGAACTCTCCATTCTTTCAATCGGTATGGTTGTTCTTGCCCTGCTAGTTGGGACCGTTTGCGTCATAGCCACAATCATTTCTCAACGACCTCAGGGAATGACACTATTTGAACTTCCATTATTTAGTTGGTCGATGCTTGTTGCTGGCAGCATCTGGATTTTAGCCTTACCAATTTGGTTATCGAATCTCGCTATTTCTTGGGTCGATTTTCTTGGAGCTGATGCGCTTAGATATGGCGCTGTTGAAAATATTTGGGGCCAACTTTCTTGGTTATGGTCACAACCCATGATCTTCGCTTTTGCCATACCTGTGCTCGGAATAGCCGGAGATATTATTCCCGTATCTTCTGGAGTTACCCAGCGGCAATACAGAATTCAACAGATTGCTATCGGAGCAATGGGAGCACTTTCATTTGGAGCCTTTGCCCAACCGTTTTTCAATCCGGATGTAGCCGATCAAGCAGTCTTCGTCACTATGGGAATTCTTGTTCTAGTACCTATTTTGGTATTTATGGGTGGATTAGCAGATACCTCTATCAGAGGTAATCTTTCCTTTTCGGCACATCTAGTTTTATCAGTAGTTGGAATGCTTGCCCTACTTGTGGCAGCTGCTGCTTCAGCATTTCATGTTTCCGGACCAGCGATAGGTGCGATTCAAGAGATTAATGACAGTTGGTTAGATGGCTTAATCACTTGGTTGCGAGACGTTCATGGAACTGTTATGGCAACAGCAGTAATGGAGCACGTCCTTATTGCATCTGTCATCGGTGTTGTCGCTGGACTTTACTACTGGTCGCCCAAGATCTTCGGGTACCAATTAAACCGTAATGTAGGAGCTCTTTCTGCGATCACGCTGCTCGGAGGTCTTGTCCTTTCTGGTGGAAGCAACATAATAAACGGCATCCTTGACGAGGGCGATGAAGTATTCAATTCATCAGCCTATGAAGGTGTGTGGGATACGGATGCTGTTGAATTCTTCAACATTATTGGTGCAATAGGAGGTGTTCTTCTCCTAGCGGGTATTGGGCTTGTAGTACTTGACTTAACTATTTCTGTGATCCTAAGAAAGGGAAATAGCGAAAATGCAAATGACCCGTGGGGAGGCCATACCTTGGAATGGTCGACTGACTCTCCTCCTCCATCGGGTAATTTTTCTGATGCTCCTGTTGTCGACAATGAACGTCCTCTCTTGTTTCCGGCGGTAACTGGAGGAGATGATCAATGAACATGACAACGACAAATCTTCCTGCCGCTCCGCCAGCCAGGTCTAGAAATATTTTGGTAGCGGTTGGCTTTGGGATAGCAGCCGTTCTGATGTACTTCGGAGGCCTATTTGGGGTTTACTTGCGGGAACGATCACAAGTTCGCTCTGTCGGAGGGTCTTGGATACCTGAAAAAGCTCAGATTGAACTCACACCCCCTGGAATGATTATCTGGACACTGCTGATATCAGTTGCAGTTATGCAATGGGCTGTCTACTCAATCAAACGCGATGACAGACAGCATGCCCTTCTAGCAGTAGGTACAACTCTTGCAATGGGAGCAATGGTTTTGGTACAGCACGGATGGCAGCTATCGCAAATGAACTTAGTTGCTGATGAGGGCCCCACTACTGCAGCTACGTTGATTTACACCATAGTTGGAAGCTATATGGTTGCATTCATCATTGGTATGATCTTCGTTGCCCTTATGGGATTTCGAGCACTTGCCGGCCAATACAGTAGCCGCCAGACAGACGGCATCGTCGCGGCATCTCTGTATTGGTATTCCTTAGTTTTTATTTATTTCATTATCTGGATAGCCGTCTTCATAGCGAAATGAGTGTCACGTGATTGTAGGTAATTTCTAATGTTCTCTCCAGGATTCAGAATCTTTATGGGATTTGCTGGTTTTGGTCTTATCGCTGCCTTCTTTTACGGCGTGGTGAGTGGAGATGGCGGCGGAGCAGACTATCTGGGGTTTGTTGACGCTGAAAACTGGACCGGTGCTGTAAGTCTCGGATGGAAGGGTGGCATCGGAGACCACGTTGGCTACATCGTTCTAGTAATGCTATTTATCTGTTCAGCTTGGTTGGCTATTATGCTTACAGCTTTTCGTGATGCCGACCCTGATGCAGTTGCGGAACTTAATGGTGGCGAACTCCCACCTGCCCAAGGGCCCGTGAGCTATAACTTCTGGCCAGTAATCGGAGCATTTGGATTTGGAACATTAATTATCGGGCTGGTCACTCACACAGCTATTTTCGTTGTTGGCCTTTTAATAATTGTTGCAACAACGTTCGAGCTTATGATGAGTGCATGGGCAGATAGGGCAACAAGTGATCCAGTAGCAAATGCTGAGCTTCGCAATCAGATTATGAAGCCGATTGAGGTTCCGGTGCTAGGAACTATAGGCATAGCCGTTGCAGTTCTTTGTTTCTCTAGAATTTTCTTAACTGTCTCGAAATCATGGGCGATTTGGCTGGCTGTTATTCTTTCAGCAGTAGTTTTTCTCGGTGCCTTAGCTTTTGCCTTAGCTGAAAAAGTAAATAGGAATCTTCTAGCGAGTGTCCTAGCTTTTGGTGCAATTGCATTGCTTACGACCGGTATAGTCTCAGCTACGGTCGGCGAGCGAGAAATAGCGCACCATCATGGTAGTGAGCATGGTGATGAGCATGGTGATGAGCATGGTGATGAGCATGGTGATGAGCATGGTGATGACTATGGCGGGGAAGGGTAGAACAAATGATAAAAAATAGAGGTAATCTCATTTGCGATGACCTGAATAAGCCGTCTTCAAAAAATACGAAGCCTTCTGAATTTGAGAATGAAAAAAATCGAACTCACCGTTGGGCAATTCTCTTTCTTGCTGTGATTGCTACCTTGTTTATTACTGGTTGTGCAAGTAACGCTCCACTCGACACACTTGACCCTGCAGGGCGAAAATCGACTGATATCAAAAACTTAATTAATCCAATCTTCGTTATTGCAGGTGTTGTCTTTGTCATTATTCAGGGAGCTGTTCTGTACCTCGGATGGAAATTCAGAGTACGTGAACCCAAAGACGGCGAAGAGTCTTATGACGGTGGTTACCCAGATGAAGAATTCCCAGAGCAAGTGCATGGTCACTTCGCCGCTGAAATTGGCTGGACGATTGGACCGACTATCCTTATGGCAGCAATAGCAATATTCAGTGTGGGAGCGTTACTTAGCCTTGACGACGTTGACGCAGCCCCTGACGAAGCTGTATATCCTGAAATGGAAGTGCTTGTTGTCGGACAGCAGTGGTGGTGGGAATTCCAGTATTATCTCGATGGCGTTGATGGTGCTGAGCAACCAGATTTCGTTACTGCTAATGAAATTGTTGTCCCAGTTGGGCAAGATATTCGGATTCACACCACATCCCGAGACGTGCTCCATAGTTTCTGGATACCACGCCTGAACGGCAAGAAAGACTCTGTCCCTGGAAGAACATCCCCATGGGTACTTCAATCAAATGAGATTGGCAGATTTGCAGGTCAGTGCACTGAGTTTTGTGGTTTAAGTCATGCATACATGCGTATGTATGCCGTATCTCTCACTCAAGAAAATTTCCAAGTATGGGTTGATAATCAAATGAGAACACGGGAACCCCTCCAAGAAGGTGACGAAAACTATGAAGGGGAGCAAGTGTTCCTTTTAAATTGTGCCCGATGCCATGTCATTAATGGAGTTACTTCGAGAGATATTTCCGGAAGCGTTGAATTAGACTCCATGGCTTTGTACGGAAATATAGAAGAATACAGAAACCATTCCGATGGAACGCTTTCGCAAGGGAAATACACCGGATCCGCGAACCTAACATCAGGAGCAGCTCCGAATCTCACCCACTTTGCTACAAGAAGTAGCTATTCGGGTTCATTTTTCCAGCTGTACCCTGACGCCCAGGAGATGGCTGATGCTGGAAACTACCTTGACCTTGCAGGAAGTGACTATGCCAGGGGAACGCTGGAAGCGTGGTTGCGGAATTCTCCGAAAGAGAAGCCTAACGCTCAGCCGGAGCAGGCTCGGGGTATGCCTAACTTGAATTTGAGTGAGGCAGATATTGATTTACTGGTCGACTATCTAATTTCACTGGATTAACTATGAAAAACATTTGGAAGAAAAAAGGGATTTCTTATGGCAGTTGTTGAACAAGAACAAGCTCCACTCGAACTAGAATCAGGCGAAGGTCAGATTACTGAACGTCCTCTCGGAGCTTTCACGCGGCCAGGTGACGGTGGGGGCTGGCGAAGCTGGCTGTTTACCGTTGATCATAAGAAAATCGGTATTATGTACGGCGCAGCTGGCCTGCTTTTCTTCGTCATTGGCGGTATTTATGCTCTCTTCATGAGGCTGCAGCTTGCTCGGCCCGGCAATTCGATTCTTTCAGCGGAAACATACAACCAGGTATTTACCATGCATGGGGTGGTGATGATATTTCTGGCTGCGATTCCCCTAGGTGCAGCGTTTTCGAATTATCTTATTCCTCTCCAAATAGGAGCTCGAGATGTTGCATTCCCTAGACTTAATGCTTTTAGCTTCTGGGTTTTTCTAGGTGGAGGACTTTTCCTTCTAACATCTATGTTTATTGGAGGCTGGTGGGAGAACGCTCCTGATGGTGGATGGTTCGCTTACTCTCCAAATACGGGAGTGCTCTTTTCCCCAAGTAAAGGAATAGACTTTTTCGCAATCGGACTTCAAATCACTGGTATAGCCTCCCTCGTTGGTGCTATTAACCTAATCGTGACCGTGCTTAATATGCGTTCGCCGGGAATGACATTAATGAAGATGCCAGTTCTTACATGGATGCTGTTTATCGTGCAGATGCTTCTTCTATTCGCAATGCCTGTTATTTCTGTGGCTTTATTTCTTCTCACATTTGACCGGTTGTTCGATGCGAATTTCTTCAATGTTGCCGAAGGCGCTGACCCACTGCTTTGGCAGCACCTGTTTTGGATTTTCGGCCATCCAGAGGTCTATATTCTTATCCTTCCAAGCTTCGGTATTATCTCAGAGATCATCCCTACGTTCAGTAGGAAACCAATATTTGGATATCCGTTTATGATCTTCTCAGGAATCGCCATTGGATTTATGGGTTGGGGAGTATGGGCTCACCATATGTTTGCTTCGGGAATCGGACCTGTGGCTGTAGCAGCGTTCTCAGTTTCAACAATGTTTATTGCGGTCCCGACTGGAGTAAAGATATTAAATTGGCTCGCAACGATGTGGGGAGGACGAATACGTTTTACTACTCCAATGCTGTATGCAACATCAGTGGTAGCAATGTTTACGATTGGTGGTCTGTCGGGTGTAACTCACTCTCTTGCTGCTGCAGATACGCAACAGACTGATACGTATTACATCGTGGCCCACTTCCACTATGTTATTTTTGGTGGAATTATTCTTGGGTTCTTTGGCGGGTTTTATTTCTGGTGGCCGAAAATGTTTGGCTATTTCCTATCGGAAAAGATAGGAAAATCGAGCTTTTGGGTTATGGTTATCGGCTTTAACCTCACATTCGGGCCTATGCATATTCTTGGGTTGCAGGGCATGAGCCGCAGAATCCAAACCTATTCAGAAGGTCAGGGATTTGATCTCTGGAATCTCGTAGCAACAATCGGTGCTTTCTTGATTGCAGTTGCAACCGCAATGTTTATTGCCAACGTCTATATAAGCTGGCGTGCTCACCGAGCAGGGAAGACCCCTGCACCTGGCCCCGACCCATGGGACGCACGATCCCTTGAGTGGATGACTGCTTCCCCAGTGCCAGAGCATAACTTTGATGAAACAATTGAAGTTGAACGTCAAGACGAGTTCTGGCATAGGAAGTGGGGCAAGGACGAAACGGGTCGTGTAGTAAGACGAGCGACTTCTGAAGAAGTTGCCCATGACGGAAGCAACACCAACGTACATCTTCCCTCCCCATCCTACTGGCCTATCGTCGCAGCTCTAGGCCTACCTATTATCGGTTATGGGCTGATATATAACCTATGGCTATGTGTATTTGGAGGACTATTCGTTCTCGGCGGGCTATATGGCTGGGTCTTTGAACCTGTCGATGATCCAAATGCTGACGGGCACCATGACGACGATGACCATGAACACTCGGATGAACCCCGAGCTGAAGAAACAGATGAAAATAGTTCTGAGGAGGTTTCCGTTGACTGAAACAGCAACTGACCAAACATCTACTGATCACAGTGAGGATCATGTATCTACGCTTGGGGTATCGAATGACAAGTTAGGAATGTGGGTCTTTCTGGGTTCCGATTGCTTGCTTTTTGGCGGGCTTATCTCTACCTACATGCTCTACAAGGACCGAATAGGCCCTGATGATTTAGGCCCTGAAGAGATGTTTGATATTCCTTTCACCTCCGTGAGCTCATTTGTCCTATTAATGAGCTCACTAACAGTTGTTCTAGCGATTACCGCACTTCGGCGAAACGACATCCGCCGTTCTAGAATTTGGTTACTTTCAACAGCGATTCTTGGAGCCATTTTCGTCGGTGGTCAAGTTTATGAATTCACTGTTTTCTACCGCGAGGGACTTGGTTATACGACCAACTTGTTCGGTACAGCATTCTTCACCCTTACAGGTTTCCATGGAGTACACGTTTCGGTAGGAGTTATTATGCTCATGTCCATGTACATCCAATCGATGCGAGGAAAGTTGACTTCAGATAATGAAGAAAAACTTGAAATCATTGGCCTCTATTGGCACTTCGTGGACGTTGTATGGATCGTGATATTTACAATTGTCTACCTTTTCCCACAATAGGAGAAACCAGATGGCAACAACTGACCAATTAACCGAAAATACCGAAGAAAATGTCTCTTGGGTTCAAGAGGACTGGGTATACATCAAGACCGCTATTGTGCTCGCTGTCTTTACTGCAATAGAAGTTTTTACCTATTTTGAATCAGTTCACCAAGCCCCAGAGTGGCTCCTTGTGCTTACTTTGTCATTTCTTATGGTTATTAAGTTCTTCCTTGTCGCAGCAATCTTTATGCATCTGCGCGATGACAACGCAATTTTCACCAAAATGATGGTGCTGGGCTTATGCATTGCCTGGCCCGTTTACTTTGTCTTGGCATTTGCCTTCGGATTTTTACCTGATTGGAACCCCATTCTTAAAGTATTATTCCTCCTTGTACCTCCAGCTATAACAGGATTTTGGCTGGGATACTCATTCAAAGGTGGAACTGGAAGTCACCATTAAAATACCTATTCCTAGATCCGAAATAGGCTGAAAATAGTTACCGAAAAATTGTTACTTTGTGTGTGAGTCGTGGCAGGCTGGAGTAGTGGTATTTGCAGCTAATCCCCAAATCTGGAGATTCCAATTTCACCCTGAGGTGTGGATTCTTATAGCTGGAGTGCTTTTTCTGGCACGTTACGCCGTAAAAGTCATAGCACCTAATTTCGTTCAACCTAACGAAGAGATCTATACCCGTAAAAATTTCTTGGCATTCTGGGCTGCTCTCTTTGCGCTCTGGTTTGCTTCTGACTGGCCCATGCATGACATCTCAGAAGAATATCTTTATTCAGTGCATATGGTCCAGCACATGATTATCTCGCTTATAGTCCCACCTCTATTACTTACAGCTCTTCCTGTATGGCTCACAAAGGCAATATTTGGCACTTTCAGTGGAGACAGAACCTTTACAAAGAGAATTTCAAATCCGATAGCAGCCGGTGTCTGTTACAACTTAATTGTGATTGTGACTCACTTGCCATTTGCTGTGAATTACTCAATTGAAAGCGGTGCATTTCACTACTTTCTACATCTAGCAGTTTTTGTTTCTTCCCTTTGGATGTGGCTTCCAATTATCAACCCTATGAAGGAATATCGGATTAGTCTTCCAACTCAAATGGTGTACCTTTTCCTGATGTCAGTTGTGCCTACAGTCCCAGCGGGATTCTTAACATTTGCTGGCGGAGCGCTCTATGACGCTTACGATCACCAAGTAAGACTCTGGGGAATTGATATAACCACCGACCAGCAACTTGCAGGGTTAGTTATGAAACTTGCAGGAAGCATATACCTTTGGGTATGGATAGCGGCACGATTCTTTCAATGGAGTAGGAGAAACCAGCCAGAAATGGTCCTAGTTGAAACTAAAGCTGAGAATACTAAAGTCTTATAATATTTAACTATTCAGGTGGTGCGATTATATCGAGCCCACAGAATGGCTGAAGAACGCTTGGAACTTTGAAGCTTCCATCATCCTGTTGGTAATGCTCCATAAGGAAAACAAGCGTTCGACCTATGGCACAAGCTGTTCCATTTAACGTATGAACAAGTGGGTTGCTTTCCTCACCCCGGATACGAGTCATCATTCTTCGAGCGCTATAGTCAAGATAGTTTGAACAGCTTGTCAGCTCTCGGTACTTCTGCTCAGAAGGCAGCCACACTTCACAGTCATACTTCATAGCAGCCGGAGCACCTAGATCCCCAGCAGCCACTAAAATAACTCTGTACGGTAACTCAAGCTCGTTAAGGATCTCTTGCTCTAGATTCCGAAGATTCTCTAGTTCTTCCCAACTATTAAGCGGATCGCAAAAAGAGAACATTTCGACTTTATCAAATTGATGAACTCGGAAAATTCCACTTGTATCTTTTCCGTAGGTACCCGCTTCCCTTCGAAAACATGAAGAGAACCCCCCATACCGTATGGGTAGATTTTGGGCGTCTAAGAGATCTCCGCGGTGAAGTCCTGCTAGGGCCACCTCACTCGTACCTGTAAGATAGAGATCATCTTCGGCTAGTTCATAAACTTGATGTCTATCAGTTGGGAAAAACCCAGCATCTAACATCATCTGCTCCCGAACAAGTACAGGAGGTACAACTGGGGTAAAACCATGGTTCATTAATTTCGAAAGAGTGTATTGAACGAGAGCGAATTCGATAAGCACAGCTTCACCTGTTAGGTAGGCAAATCTACTACCCATATTTTCAGCTGCTTTCTCTTTCTCTACCCATCCCATGTGCTGCCCGTATTCTGCATGGTCCATAGGGGGGGGCTTATTTTGTTCGCCAACGACTTCAATAACCTCATAGTCGTCCTCTCCGCCAGTCGGGCATCGAGGATCAGCTGGGTTAGGTATCGTTATTGCGATATCTCTAAGGTCATCAGAGGCTTCCACAAATCTTTTCTCGACCTTTTGAAGTTCAGCTTTGATTTTCGCAGCGCTATTAATCTTCTCTTCACGTTCTTCGGGAGACGCCTTACCTATATCCTTCGAAGCCCGATTCTGATCTGAGCGCAACTGCTCTACCTCGGCTTGTAAGGCTCGACAGGTAGTGTCCAGATCTAAAACCTCATCCAGCGTTCTGTCATCAACGCCTTTGTGGATTATTCCGCTTCGATAATCTGTATCTTCTCGTAGTTTTCGTAAATCAATCACTCCATTGAGACTATCCGCACAAAAACCTCAACATATGGAATTAACCTACGCATTTAATCTTCAAGGGAAAGTAAAAACTAGATCAAGGATGACACCTAGGAAAACACATGCAAAACTTTAATTATGCTTCCTGAGATTGTCCGTCAAGCTGCGACGAAATTTAGTGACTCATCAGCATATATTTCCCAAGAAGGGATCAGAATTTCATACAGCGAACTAGATCAGCTCTCTGAAGAAGTAGCAGCATGGATGAGATCCAAGGGATTAGTCGAGGGATCAGTACTAGCTTTGTGCCTCCCTAGCTGCATTGAATACATTCTTAGTTATCTTGCCGCCGCAAAATTAGGTGCCATAACAGCAGGGATCAATCCTAGGTTTACTGACTCAGAACAACTAGAAGTTCTTGAAGTCCTCAGACCTAACCTGATTTTAACCACGAGCGATATAGACAGCTCAAAGCTGAATAATGTAGAAATTGAACAGGTTGAAATCTCTAGAGCTTCTAGCGAATTCATGCCAAACAATAGAATTCAGAACCAAATAATTAATGATCTTCCTACTGACCCCAATAGAGCTGTTTGTATCTGCTTTACCTCTGGGAGTACTGGAATCCCCAAAGGAGCACTATTTACAAATCGTCAACTCCAAGCGATAAGTAGTATCGACACGGGAGGTGCCTGGGGTGGCGCTGGCCATAGGTATGCAAGCACTGAATTCGCTCACGTCGGCGTTATGACAAAATTACCGTGGTTGCTTGCAAGTGGCGGTACCACACACCTTATAGAAAAGTGGAGAGCAGAACCTATTCTAAGACTGATACATGAACACCGAATATCTGCAGTAAGTGCGATAGCTCCCCAAGTTGCTCTTATGTTAAAAGTTGATGGACTTGATAGATACGATTTCTCTTGCGTGAAAGCGATTGTTAGCGGCGGAGCTCTAGCACCACCCGAATTAGTGAAAGCAGGTCGAGACTTCTTTGATGCGCCATGGTCAATTCGTTACAGTTCCACAGAATCGGGAGGTGTGGGCTTAGGGACATCACTCGATGCAGATGATCAAGAAGCGTTGTACACGGTTGGCCGTCCTCGTTCGGGAGTTGAAGCAAGCATAAGAGACGATGAAGGGTTGCTAGTTACCGTTGGTGAAATCGGTGAAATATGGCTTCGATCTGATGCCATAATGAGTTGCTATTGGAATGACCCTCATTCAACACAGGAGACAATTATCGAAGGATGGCTCAAAACCGGCGATTTAGCGTTTCAAGACTCTAGAGGGTGCTTCCATTTAGCAGGAAGAACAAGTGAGATGTTTATCAGAGGTGGTTACAACATTTTCCCGTTAGAGATAGAAAAGGTTCTTTCGACGCATCAAAGTATTTCTGAAGTTGCAGTCATACCAAGAAAGGACGAAGTGATGGGGGAGATAGGCGTTGCTGTTATTGTTCCCAAAAAATTCGCTAACCCACCAACGGTGGAAGACCTTCGAGAGCATGCACAGGAACGGTTAGCTCAATATAAACTTCCAGAAGCAATACGTATCGTAGAGGCACTTCCCAGAAACACATCCGACAAAATTGACCGCTTAAAGCTTCGTGATTACGAAGATACCCATAATCAAACTTAGGATGACTCTGAACGTTCGATGATGCGCTCTATCCAGTTAATGTATGTTGCACTTTCTTGCGCCCCAGGAACAGGTAGAACCTTGTTGATTAGAGTTGTAGGCACTGCAGTGATCCCTTGATTTATTGCCTCGTTATGTTCGGCTATCACTTGTTCAGCTAGCTTCTCTTTTCTTTCCTCAAGATGTTGGAGGAAATAAGAAGAGTCCTCACCTATTTCAGATACCAACTCAGCAAGGACTGTCCAGTCAGAAATTGTTCTATTCTCAGAAAAATAGGCTTCAAGTAGTCTCTGGTGCATCTGCATTTTTTGTTCTGGCCAGAGAGCGGATACCAGCTTATGACCTACCTGCGCAGGAAGGCTTCCACTAGGGGGGGTAGAAGACCCTTCCCAAGGACGAAAATTTACCCGAGGTTCTTGGCTCCCAATAGTTTCCCAACCTTTGGAGTAGCGTTCGAACTTTTCACGGCTCGGCGTTTTCATTTCAGGTTTTAGAAGAAAGCTCTTCCAAGTTATTTCCACCTTGTTACCAAAGTGTTTCTCTACATCCTCAAGACGAACTGTCCCGACGTAACACCATGGTCATAAAAAATCAGACCAAACGACTAACGAAATAGGACTGTCCATACTTTCAATGTTAATGGATTACTAGGCTCCGACCTCTAATCCAAGGAATGCAGCAGCAACACCAGCAACGACAGTCAAACAAAGATAAATGGCAGGAACTAGTCTTCGATTGTCTTCTAGCTCATCACTTACTTCCATCATTACGGTGGAGAAAGTAGAAAAGGAGCCAAGGAATCCAGTTCCGATGACCGTCACTGTTTCAGCTGATGGAGACCCACCTAGTAGGACTCCCAATAGGAAAGACGCAATTATATTTGCGACAAAGGTCCCCGCTGGCTTACTCCACTTACCAGAATTTTGAAGTCCCCACCTTAATAGAGAACCACCTGCTGCTAGGAGAAAAAATACAACAACAACCGAAATTTTATTCTGTAAGAATGCGCTTATGTCCCAGCTTGTATTCATTAAAGAACTCATTGCTGAGCCTTAGTTTGTCTTATTACAAATTTTCCAATCTGGTATGCGGCTAACCCTCCAAGAACTGAAGAAGTAAGGAAACTGACAGCATCGAAATACTCTTGTGTTTTTAGTGTCGCTGCAATCTCAACAGAAAAGGAAGAGAAGGTTGTAAAGGCCCCACAGAAACCACCCCCTGCTGCTAAGAAAAGAAGATCATTCTGGTCTTTGGTGAAGAGGCCCACCATTATGCCTAAAGCTGCGGAGCCAGAAATATTGATTATGAGAACATGCCAAGGCCATTGGGTGACTGTTGGGAGGGCTTCTAGAAGTCCCCATCTCGCTAAGGCTCCCACAGCTCCACCAAAGAAAACCGCAAATATGTGCTTATGATTCACACTTCATGACGCTAGCGGTGAAACTTCAGAATACTGTGCGCACTATGTTGATCTAGGAAATGCCACTACTGCTATATCCATGAGACAATATAGAGGTGGACGTATCTAGACTCCGGAAGGAATACGAAGAAGAGGGAATAGATAGTGCGAATGCCCTAGGCGATCCAATGGAACAATTTAAAATTTGGTACGTTCAGGCTAAAGAAGCAATGATCCCCGAACCGGATGCAGCAGTGATAGCCAGTGTGAATGAGGAAGAATACCCCTCATCGAGATTTGTTTTAGTGCGCAAAGTTGATGGAGATGGGTTCGTTTTCTTTACCAACTATCGAAGTGACAAAGCAACTTCCTTTTCGCTTTCACCCAAGGTTTCTTTAACATTCGGCTGGCTACCCTTGCACCGTCAGGTAAGAGTTCATGGGCTAGTTGAAGTCGCTAAAGATAAGGAATCTGATGATTACTTTTCTCAACGACCAAGAGGTCATCAAATTGGCGCATGGGCATCACCTCAAGGACAGGTCATCCCGGATCGAAAAACCTTGGAAGGTCGTTACAGTGAAATTTCAGAGAGATTTGGCGATGGCCCTATTCCAAGACCAGAGCATTGGGGTGGGTACCGAATCCGACCAACAATGATTGAATTTTGGCAGGGGAGACCTGATCGGCTGCATGACCGCCTTCGATACAGTTGGAGTAACGACAGATGGATACTTCAACGCCTCGCCCCTTAGAACTCCCTGTCGTTTTATTCGTCTTCAGGCGTTTGCTTAAAAGTCCACTTGGATTTTATAAATCTGGGAAAGTTGCTACTTCAAGGATTGAAACAGGCGTTCGAAGCGGCCAGTACAAGTATTACGATCATGTTAAGTAGTACGTAGTGATTAGTTATTTCACATCTCATCGGGTTGAATAGAAACTGAAGCTCCATTCGGGGCGGTACCCTCACAAAGATCGTTGAAAGCTCCTTGTGGTCAAACTACTGACAAAAAGTACCGCCGCATGGAGCTTCATTTTTTTCCTAAAGAATCACTCTTTTTTCATTTCCCATTGCTCAACCCCTAACACTAAGGCATCAATGAATTGATCAACGTGCTTAGCCCGTCCGATACCTCCACTATCTGACCAACCCCACTCCTCGCGATTCCAGCGAAGGGTAGGAGGAAGCTCTAACTGAAGACCTCCAAGCGGTGGATAATTGACAGGATTTTTCATGTGCTGCCCTCGAAGCTCCTTAGGTATCTTCTCTAGCACTGTCTCAAATTCATAGTCCTGGAGTGCTGTTCGAAGAATAGGTGCGAAATGATTAGCCAGTTGCCTATTCCTTCCACCTAATAGAACTGAATAGAAGAGATGTTCTCTTCCATAGCCGTGAATCGTAACAACGATTTGGATGTGATCAAGGAAAAGTTTAAGAGATTTACTTTTCTCTTCGAGTAACTGTGTTGACGCAAAATGTATTGGGTCTTCGTGACTTTGGATCAGACCATAATAAGAAGAGTTTGATCGCTCTGCCGCCTCACGAGCTATGACATCAGTTGCTTTTTCTAAAGAGCCACCATGATAGGCCATGAAACCAAAAGTGGACCGAAGTTCAAGTTCTTCACACACGTCTTCGCGTTCTAGAAGCTTAGTAATCATAGGCTAAGTAGAGCTTTCTTCTTTAGGAAGGTCTTGCGGCGTGAATGGTTGCGAAGTCGGTAAGGATCGAAACCTTGAACGAACATATGCTCTTAGGATGACGATAAAGAATAGAAATCCGCATAGTTCCCATAATGTCGACCATCGGATCGGACTTGTGAACCAATTAGAAATACGTTCAGGTAAATCACCCATCGTACGAACAATAGGAATAGCAAGAAGATTAAAACTGTATCCAAAGAGATCTAGACCTAATACGAATAAGACAGAGATGCCGCGCAGTAGGTGCCGTCTTGAATTGGCCTGAAACTGGGACGTTAAGACCCAAACGAAAGAAAGTAGAACAAGCATCAAGCACGCCATAGCAAAGCGCCCACTTCCAACGTTGTCCACCCAGGTACTTAATCGACCAGAACCTCTGAGCGAAAGATCCACGAAGGTATTAGAAGAATAATTACCTTTAGAAACTTGGATTTCCCACCATCCATATGAAGCAAGAAAGAACCCCGCCCCTGTAAGGAGAAGCCCAGAAATAGGGCTTAAATATGGCAGGACGCGCCTCATATTTTTCGCAATCATTGTTCTCGTTAGTGCCAAACTTATTGTTAAAAAAGTTACGACGATACTCATTCCAAGAGCGTAAGTAATGAACACTGCAACACCATTTATAACCCCATCTCGACTAAATGAACTTCCGACAGTAATAAAAAAGATAGGAGCTGAGCAGCCTATAGAGACAATCGCATATGAGACACCGAAAAGAAATATAGAAGGCAGTTGTCTATTAAAATTTTTAATATGTAGACCCGGGATTTTTATATTCGGTTGGTAACCGCGGATCATTGCTAGTCCCAAAAGAATAAGAATTATTCCGATTGGAAGTGTTATATAACCTGCTCGTTCCTCAATAGAATTCTCGGAAATCACGGTGTTTGTGAGTATTCCAACTAAAGCAAAAACAAATACAAATCCCGCTGAGAGTGTTACAGAAACTTTTACCCCATTTAGAAATCCCTGATACCCATCGGGAGGACTTTTTAGTTCATGGCCGAGAAAATATGCAAGATATGCCGGGAGCATAGCAAACCCGCAAGGATTAAACGCAGCTATGAGACCCGCTGCGAGAGGGAAGGCTAAATCAACATCAATCATCAGCCGAAGTGCTTTTCAAGGTATTGGTCTAAGTCTTCGCTATCTAGGGCTGTAAGATATCTTCCAGCTATGGAAGTATCTGGGTTAACAAAGAGTGTGAAGGGCATCCCAACGGCTCCTACTTCTTCGAGAAGTTTGCTATCCCCACCATATAAAATCGTGTATGTGACTCCAGTCTCTTCTACGAGTTTTTTTGCCTCGTCTATATTTGTTTCTTGACTGTTAATACCAATAAAAACTACGCGTTCTCCCCATACTGCGGATATTTCTTCGATTTCTTTCATTTCTTTCCTGCACGGAGTGCACCATGATGCAAAAAAATTCACAACAGCAGGAGTTCCTTCAAGCTGCTGAATGTCATATACGACGCCACTACCATCTGTAAGTTCAACTGATGGAGAAAAAACCTTTGCGCTTCCTCCTGAGGAATCCACAGCCCATTGCGCAATAACTAACACTAAAAGAACAAAGACGAAAATCCCCACAGCTATGGGGATAATGCGGCTTTTCTTCCGTGTTTCTAAATCGTGATGTTCAATCGGAAAATCAATACTCATACCTTCCATGAAACCTACCGCAGAAATAAGCGCACCAGACAGCTAACTCGGCAAAGGAACCTTGCAGGGCACATTAGCTTCGTAAACCATTCTCCCCAGGTACCCTTTAGGCACCTGGGGAGAATGTGTTCAGCTGGAGCTCGCTTTGCCCGTTGCTCCATGATTTATAAGGATGTTCACGCAGGAGTTCTACGCAATCTTCAGGAGATCTTGTAGGTCTTCAGGGATAGGTACTTGTGGCATTTGTTCTTCCGGGCGGGGGATTTTCGATGGTCTCCCTCGTCTTCGCTTAATCATTAAGACTTTTCCGTTCATGAATAATTGACCTCCCCACACTCCACACGGTTCTTCTCTTTCAATAGCGCCCTTCAGACATGGGGATATCACTGGACATGTTGCGCAGAGTGATTTCGCTTGGCTGATCTCGTGGATTTCCTCAGAGAAGAACATATTCCTTACATTCCTAGGAATCCCTGCACAGCTAGCTAATGCCTGCCATTCTTCGAGTGGGTTTTCAAA
>Ga0208261_1000264_pt1 | contig 21813 bp, 26 predicted proteins | sample Knorr_S7_td_DCM__FD_185595 | JGI IMG/M metagenome (GOLD analysis project Ga0208261, IMG submission 185595) | Marine microbial communities from Southern Atlantic Ocean transect - Knorr_S7_td_DCM_ad_131m_LV_B (SPAdes) (version 3) | ecosystem: Environmental > Aquatic > Marine > Oceanic | place...
GGGAGCGCACGTATGGGGCTACGACGTTATCCTCGAACTCATCACCAAAATTGAATACATGATGCTCTATCCCCAAAGAGTCTGCAACGCGGCGAGCATCAGTCACATCAGAAACCGAACAACAACCTGTATCCGAAGGGCCTCCCCAAAGTTTCAACGTTACGCCTGTAACTTCGAAACCTTCTTTCTGCAATAGACCTGCGGCAACTGACGAGTCAACTCCTCCAGACATCGCAACTAGGATTTTCTTCTTCGATTTCATGATCCGGTCTTTCTTAAGTTTTCTATGAATTTGGGAACAGCTTTCATAGCTACATCTACATCTTCCCATGTAGTTGCGTGTCCGAGCGACAGCCTCAAGGACCCACCTGCTAGGTTCCGCGAATACCCCATAGCCGCCAACACATGCGAAGGATCTTGTGCGCCGCTGGAACAGGATGAAGCAGCAGACGCCAAAATATTTTCTTGCTCGAGCATGTATAGCAATGCTTCGCTTTCAATCCCTTCAAAGCAAAAATGGCACGAACCGGCAATTTTATGTGACCGATCCGCGATTCCATTGTGTAATGAAACTCCTGTTTCATAGCTCTGAGGTATCCCTTGAAGATTGTCGGCAAGCGCATCTCTCATTTTCGCCACTCGTTCTACTGTCAGCTCACGTTCCATTACGGTGACGTCTGCTGCTGCAGCCATCGCTACTATTGCTGCGGTGTTTTGGGTCCCGCTTCGTATTCCTAACTCCTGTCCGCCTCCAAGCTGCATGGGAGAAATCTCAATTCCATTTCGAACGACAAGCGCGCCTACCCCCTTTGGAGAGCCGAACTTATGGCCGGCGATACTAATTAGATCTGCCGATTGGGCTAGAGATGCTACATCTAGCCATGGAAAGGCTTGAACTGCATCAGTATGAATGAGTGCCTTCGGCGCTTTGCTCCTGACGATTTCTGCTATTGGTTCTAGGTCTTGAATTATGCCGGTTTCACCATTAACTAGCCCGACAGAAACTAGAGCTACATTTTCATCAAGAAGATGAGCGAGGTGGTCTAGGTCAAGTAGGCCGCTCTCATTGACTTGTATAAATTTTCCTTCTAATTGCTCTACCGGTGCTATCACTGCATGATGATCAGTTACGGAGGCAAGGACGGTGCCGTCCCGTGATCCTTGGATACCAAATATGGCAAGATTATCCGCTTCTGTTCCCCCCGCTGTGAAGATGATTTCTTTTGGGTCGCAACCTAAACCGTGTGAAAGCGTGTCGCGCGCGTCGTCAATGAGTCGCCTAGCTTCTCTTGCCATTTTGTGTGCGCCAGATGGATTACCGTAACAGTCACTTAATACAGCGGTCATGGCATCAATTGCTTCAGGGCGTATTGGCGTAGAAGCAGCGTTATCAAGATAAATTATCTTCTCATTCACATATCAAGGATACTCCGATAGGGCAATGGTCGAAAACAAGAATTATGATAGAACGGTGCCTAACATCTCTGTAGAAACAATTATCGAAGCTTCTCTAGAAGAGGTATGGGAATCTGTAGCAAACATTCAAAGCCATGTGAACTGGATGGATGATGCAGTTTCAATAGATTTTATTGGGGATAGGCAGCAAGGAGTTGGTACGACTTTCGATTGCGAAACCAAAATCGGGCCTTTCAAATTAACTGACCGGATAGAAATCACTGAATGGGTCGAGAGTAAGACCATAGGAGTGTCCCATAAGGGGCTTGTAAGTGGAAGTGGCCGATTTACGCTACTCCAGTTGGACCCTATAAGAACAACGTTCACTTGGGAGGAGTCACTGGTTTTTCCATTTTGGATGGGTGGGCCTTTCAGAAACCCGATAGGTAAAAAGATCCTTGAGTCTGTATGGAAACAGAACTTAAAAAATCTAAAAGAACTAATTGAAAGCGGCAGCTCTTCGTCTAGCCCCTCTTAAAGTTATTGCTGTTTACGCTTTGCGAGAGTTCGAAAATGCAGAATAAGACAAACAATCATTACGAGAATAAATATCTGCGCCATGTCCATACTTTACCAATAAACAAGGATCCCCTCATCCCCGTTCAGGAAATAGCTAAAGTCCCTATATAGGAAGCCCCGGAGAGGAAAATTATCACTATTTCCGGAAGGTACATGGGTATCTGCCCTCTTTTAGGTAAGTCAAATACCAGCCATCCGATAATTAATCCTGCAGCGAAACCACCGAGATGACCACCGACAGATATAGATGAGACTGTAAAGGTCAAAACGAAGTTGAGTAGCAAGATCATTCCTAATCCGCTTCTCCAAATGGAGTACCCGCTCGAGCGCTGTGCAACAGTCGCAAGACCTAAGAGGCCAAATATTGCCCCGCTTGCTCCTACGGTAAGACTGTTAGGGCTCCAAAGCATAGCTCCAAACGAGCCAGTTATTACTGCTGAGAAGTAGAAAAGAGAGAATCGAAAACGACCCATCGTTCGTTCAAACGAAGGACCTAGAAGCCACAAGGCATACATATTAAACGCTAAGTGAACAAACCCATAGTGCAGGAATCCGGATGTTATTACTCGATACCACTCTGGGAATCCGGAAAATAGGCCTCCACGGATGATTAACCCTTCAGAGCTAATCTGTCCCTGAATTCCATCCCCCATCCCAGCCCCAACGACGAAAAGAATTACATTCACGACGATAAGGCTTTTGACTACTAGGGGGTCAAAAGAGAATGGGTTTCGTTCAATTCTGGTAGGTCTTCTGGCGCTACCTACACACTCAGGGCAATGAAAGCCTACAGATGCAGTGATCATACATTCAGGACAGATGTTCCTGTCACATCGTTGGCACCGGACACCACCTTGTCGGTTAGGGTGCCGGTAACAGGTTGCGTCCGCAGGCATTTGGCTCTTGGATGTCATAGCACCCCCAATGTTACGAATCTCTTTGCTGTTTGAGGCTCTTCCATGTAACAAACTTTTGATTTTGCATAGCTTGGAAAGGTCACTTAGAAGTTTGATTTGTGGAAAGAGAGCATGTCATCTCGAAATATTTTCTGGTGTTCTTTTGTCCCACCGATACTCGCCCCTCGTCTCCCATGGCCTGCTTCTACAGCTTGTAGAAAGTGGGTTCTATCTGTTGCTATCGCTGAACTTGAGCCACTGTATGGATCAATCATTGCACCATCCGGGTCCAGAAAGATTGTCGGAGCGTTTGGTGCAACACTTGCTTCAGGGATCACATGGACCTTCTCTTCTTTATCGAAACTGTGGGCGGCTCCCGTTACGATTCGCACTGACGCTTCACCACCGCAAAGATTAATCGCCTGGATTTGGGATTGGATTTGCTGGACTGATACCCATTCGTCAAGTTCGCCGACGATTGCTCGGACAGTCGTTCCTCCAACGTCTGGTGTCTCGAATTGATGTCCACACCATGGGTATACCGCATACACACTTTTAAATCCATAGTCAGGTCCAACTATTGGTTCAGCAAACGCCCTTTCTGCCGCTGTCAGCACGGCCGATCCGCCTCGGCTGTGTCCTTGGGCCGAAATTCGGTTTGAGTCAATCTTCGAGAACTGGCTTATGGTTCGCAAGGCAGCAAGAACATCAAAGGCGCTAGCAGCGAAGGAATACTGGGTCTGGTTAGCCACCGTAGAATCAACTCCCCGATTAGCAAATGGGTCTAGAACAAATACGGCAATTCTTTCGTTGAGCAGAGTCTCTGCGTGTGCCAGGTGATTATCGCTAACCCCGAGACTACCGGGGACAATAATCACAGCTGGTAGAGGCTGCGAGCTTTTGGGGAGGAAAAGTTTTCCATCTATCTGAACCTCTTCGCATTCAGAGAGCTTTGAGATTGCCTGAACGTAGTTCTGTGGGTTAGCAGATAAGAACTCTATGCGTTCTCCCACTACACCTGAAAGTTCAAAGCGCTCCATGTGAAAGTTCTCACTATTCCCCATCTTGACATACTAGCTACCGTCCAGTTCTCCAAATGTCAATAAGGCTATTTTGCTTCAGGCCCAGTACTATTTTGGAATGCTTAGATTACCTATTATCGGCCATCAGGGTGGATGGGACGAGATCCTTATGGTGGTAGCACCGATTGCAATCATCTGGGCCGTATTAGCAGTAGCAAACAAGCGGGCAAAGAAACGTAATGAAAGTTTCGAAGAGACTACCTAATTGGCTCTATCTATATCAGCTCCTAGGCTTTTAAGCTTTCCGACAAGATCTTCATAGCCTCTGTCTATGTGGTGAGGGTCCCGTATCTCTGTTTCTCCGTCAGCTTTGAGAGCTGCTGTGACAAGAGCAGCCCCCGCCCGAATATCGTGTGCACGTACCGGAGCACCTGAAAGTTTAGGTACCCCCCGTATAACCGCATGATGACCCTCAGTACGAATTTCGGCTCCCATTCTTATAAGCTCATCGACATAACGGAAGCGGCCACTAAATAGGTTCTCCGTTACGATTCCAACACCGTCTGCTACAGACAGCATCGCTACAAGAAACGGCTTGTAATCAGTTGCTAGCCCAGGGTACGGGAGAGTTGCAAGGTCAACAGACTGCAGGCCTTTACTTGCCATAGCCCAAAGACCGGTCGAATCTGATGAAATGCGCATCCCCATTTCACCAAGTTTTTGACACAACATATCCATGTGATCTGCTCGAGCCCCGAGAAGGTTTATTTCTCCGCCGGCAATTCCTACCGCTGAAAGATACGTTGCTACTTCGATTCGATCAGGAATAACAGTATGTTCAACCGCAACTAAATTATCTACTCCTTGGATGGTGACCGTTGACGAACCTGCGCCCAGCACTTTTGCGCCCATCCTATTTAGGAATGCTGCGAGATCCGCTATTTCAGGTTCCCTTGCAGCATTCTCAATAATTGTCTCTCCTTCGGCGCGGACTGCCGCCATCATGATATTTTCTGTAGCCCCGACACTTGGAAAATCTAAGACGACTCGAGAGCCAATTAATCTCTCAGCTTCTGCTTCTATATATCCATGTTCAGAGGAGAAGCGCACCCCAAGGGCTTCAAGCCCCTTAAGATGCATATCAATTGGTCGGGGGCCGAAATCGTCTCCACCAGGCAAAGCTACTCTTGCCTTCCCATAGGTTGATACTAATGGGCCTAAAACAACTATCGATGCCCTCATCTTTTCTATTTGTTCATATGGAGCTTCAGGTGTGATATCCCCTGGATTCATTATTTCAATTTGATTATTTTCTAGATTGCGAACTGTCAGCCCCATAGAGCGGAGAAGCTCAGCCATTGATTGGACGTCTGTAATATCTGGGACTTCTTTAAGGAGATAAGTTCCTTGCGCGAGAGTACAAGCTGCCATGAGTTTCAGGGCAGAATTCTTTGCTCCGTTGATTTTGACATCTCCGGACAACGGGCCACTCGGCCTAACGAGGATGCGGTCCACATTTCAATTATGCTCGGAGGGAACCAATAGTCCCTACTTTATGGCAATCTTTATTAAATTTTCAGCCTTAAGACACCAACATGCCAAATTTTCAACATTCTCGTTTCCTTGAGCAAAATGCCGTAAATCAGCTCCTAATTCCTCGTAATGACGCCCTTTTGAGTGAAGTATCTGTTGATGATTCAACTTTTTCATTAGCTAAAGGCCCCTTTAGTTTCTACGAGCGCTCAGTTGAGGTTACTCCCTCCCCTTCTGGAGCCCATGTCACTGAAACTTTCACCTACACAATTGCTTCTCCTTTCTGGCGTCTTCTTTTAGGGATCCCAATTAGAAGATTTTTGAAAAGGAGTGGAGGCTCTGAAGAGAAATTATGGTGGGCGCCGCCAGAGATATTTGATAGCCAAACAACAAGAACTTTAAGTTTGCTTTGCATAGCCGCAGTTATCACCGGTTACCTAGGTGCCTTGCTTGGCCAAACAGCTACATTTGCTGCAGAGGAATTCGGTGCAAGTGATAGAGCTCAGGGTGTCCTGCTAGCAATGGTACGGATAGGGACATTAATTACAGTGGTCGTTGCTGGGCTTGCAGATAAGCACGGGAGAAAACGACTATTGATCTTCTCGCTTTGGAGTGGTTGTGCCATAACTTTATTAAGTGCTGCTTCCCCGAACATCATGATCCTAGGTATTTCTCAAGCTATGGCTAGAGGATTCGCTACGGCAATTAGTATCTTGATTGGGATCATGGCTGCCGAAGCTGCACCGAAAGGAAGCCGAGCATACATTGCCGGGATTCTGACATTGACTGCTGGTTTGGGTGCAGGGATACCTGTATGGCTTCTATCTTTAGCTGACGTCCACCCAAGAGGATGGCGTTTGCTTTTCCTCATCTCATTCGCATTCTTCCCTGTCATCTCATGGCTAAGGACTCAACTTCATGAAAGTGTTCGATTCCACTCACATCAGGAGTCAAAAGTGGAGAGCGGCTTAGCTCCCGTGGTCTGGTCGCGCTTCGCTGCATTAGCGGCTGTGGCTTTCCTTATTTTGATGTTCGCTGCTCCGGCAAGTCAATTTCGAAATGAATTCTTGAGAGACGAACGAGGGTTTTCCGCTGCTCAAATAAGTTTGTTTATTTTGGCTTCGCATACACCTCAGATTATTGGTGTAGCTATAGCGGCCAAGATCTCTGACCTAAGAGGAAGAAAGCCTGTAGCAGCATTTGCTGTAGGGGTAGGCTCTCTCTTCACGGTACTGGCATATAGCCTCACAGGAGCTGGAATGTGGTTCACTGCAATGATTGCGGGTATTGTCTCGGCTGGTGCTGGACCTTCCTTAGGTGTTTATGGTGCTGAAATGTTTAGCACAGGGCGTCGCGGCCAAAGCAACGGCGCAATATCGATTTTCGCCGTCTTAGGGAGTGCATGTGGGCTACTCCTTATCGGCGATTTATCTGAACGTTTCGGAAGTTTTGGTGAAGCATTTACGCTTCTATCTATCTGCCCAATTCTTGTGGTTCTACTCGTTCTTGTATTTTTCCCAGAATCAAGGAATAGAGAATTAGAGGATCTCAACCCTGAAGACTTACCTTCAGAGGGCACTAACGAAGATTAGCAATCCAATGATTAAGTGACACTTCCAAAGTATCTAACCCTTTTCTAGGGTCATGGCCTTGTCCTTTTAGCCAGACCATTGAGACTTGTCCTCTAATGAATGAAACGTATTTAGAAAATAACTCTGGACTCCCGAATGGGTCTTTATCTCCCGAAAGAAAAATACAAGGACGTGTGATTGTGTTGAAGTGCCCAATTCTCAGTTTCTCAGGTTTCCCAATAGGGTGAAGTGGGTAACTCAATAGGACCAATCCTCTTGATTTGAGTCCGTTGGCTACAGCCATAGAGGCCACACGCCCCCCCATTGACCGCCCCCCGATAAGAAGATGACTAGGCGGGACTCCAAGACGGTGTGAGTAGTTCATTGTTATTTCAGTGACTTCGCTGACAAGTTTCTCTGCTCGAGGTGGAGGCCTGCGGGGACTTTGGTCGCGGTATGAGAAGTTTATGGCATATACGGGAATTCGAAGTGCCTCTGCGATTCTTTGGAATACGGGGTGCTCTTTATCTCCGCCTGCGCCATGAAAGAGGAGTAAGCCTTTAGGTTTAACCATTCGTCTTCATCTCAATTTCCGAACGCTAAAGAGAGGAGAAGAACTAGAAAAATCATCTGAGAAGAACCCTGCGAGCCTCAGTCAAGTCTGAAATACGCTTAGCCGCATCATGGTTCCTACCGGGGTCGCCGGTATCAGGGTGAGCAGTTCGAAGGAGCTCTCGGAATCGTTGCTTAATCTCACTTCGACTCGGGGAAGGGTTCGTGATCTCCAGAATATGCAAAGCCCAGCTTGTCGCATCACTATGACCGATCTGACCGAGATAGTCTTTATGTTGCCCCAACAAGTAGGACAGAAACTCTTCTCCTACGTCTCCATTCCATTTGGCTGCTTTACGGAGTAAATTCATCGCTGAAGGACGGTCACTATAAGAAAATCTTTTAATGACATATGCTGCTGCAAGCACATTTTGCTCCGGAGCCATATCCCCATCGTCAAATGAAAATCTATATTTCCCATTCACTGAAGAAAGCCGGTGGCGAGTCCGTGCTAGGCCTACCTTGTCTTTTTGGAGACGATGGCGTAATCGCGGCTGACCTACTTTTTCACCTCGCTGAACCTTGGCAAGAATAGTGAAGTAATCATCGTGGAAATCAGGGTCGACTTGCCTGAGATATCGACAAACAACTCCCGCTAGCAGCAGAGGGCCATTACCTGGAGGAGGGTCAAGAGGCAAGTACGAACTTCCAAGACTTAGACGTCGAGTTGGAGCGATTTTTCTAGAGTGGTAGAACTCGAGTTCAGCCAATAGCACCATCTAACATTACTGGATTTGCTTCTTCTGTGAAAGAGACAAACGCCACACAAAGGAATTATTATTTATTAGGATGCAGGAGAGTTCAAGAAAATGCAGCTTTATCGATTAGTGTAAAGGCGAACACAATTTTCTTTTGGAGTTGGTATGTCTTCTGTTGAATCCCCAGATCGAAATCTTGCTATGGAACTCGTTCGTGTGACCGAGGCGGCTGCTATGGCCGCTGCTCGATGGATGGGGCGTGGAGATAAAGAAGGCGCAGATGGAGCTGCTGTTGACGCTATGCGCGTCGTACTTGGGGGCGTTCAAATGGACGGTGTCGTGATTATCGGCGAAGGAGAAAAGGATGAGGCTCCAATGCTTTACAATGGCGAGCACGTTGGAGATGGTTCATTCCCTAAATGCGATGTAGCGGTAGACCCTATTGATGGAACTACTCTCACATCTCTAGGAAGAGGTAATGCTATTGCTGTAATAGCGGTTAGTGAGCATGGAACGATGTTCGATCCGGGCCCATGTGTCTATATGGAGAAGATAGCAGTTGGTCCTGCGGCGAAAGGAAAAATAGATATTAATGCCAGTCCAACAACTAATCTTCTAGCCGTTTCTGAGGCGAAGGGGGTATCTGTTCGGGACCTTACCGCTGTGGTTTTAGACCGCCCAAGACATGATGATCTAATCAGCGAACTTCGAGAAGCAGGAGCCCGCATAAGACTAATTCCTGATGGCGATGTCGCCGGTGCTATCTCAACTGCTTGGCCGAACTCCGGAGCAGATATTCTTTTCGGCATAGGAGGGACCCCTGAAGGGGTTATAGCAGCTGCAGCTTTGAAATGCATGGGCGGCGACCTGCAAGGAAGGCTGTGGCCAAGAAATGAAGAGGAAAGGGAAGCAGCGGTAGGAGAAGGGTACGACCTTTCCCAGTCACTATCTATAGATGATCTAGTGAATAGCGATAACTGCTTCTTCGCAGCTACAGGAATAACAGACGGTGACCTGCTGCAGGGTGTGCGGTATGAGTCAAACATGGCCCATACAGAATCTTTAGTAATGCGATCTAAATCGGGAACAGTTCGTCTAGTGAACGCTCAACATGTCCAAGATAAACTCAACGCTATAAGCGACATCGATTACAAATAGAACTTTAAATCAAGCTTTGAGGGAGGAAAAATGGCTGAACTAGCTGGTAAGCACGCTCTGGTTACAGGTGGTGGAACAGGTATAGGTATGGGGATAGCTCGCCAATTGCTAAAAGCAGGTGCCACTGTGACAATTTCGGGCAGAAGAGAAGATGTACTTCTCGATGCTAAAAAACACTTCGAAGATAATGGTACTGACGCGAATTCAATCAGGGTCGCAGTTTGTGATGTCACCTCTCCTGATCAGGTTCGTGCCTCAGTTGAAAAGGCTTCTAATACAGACGGAGCGCTCGATATTTCGGTTGCAAATGCCGGGATAGGAGCAGGGGGAGCTTTTCTAGCTATGGACGCTGATACATTCAGATCGGTTTTAGAAGTAAATGTCGTTGGCGCCTTCAACACAATTCAAATATCTGCTGAACACATGCGAGACTCCGGTGGGTCCATTATTGCTATTTCATCTATAGCCGGGGCGCTAGGTGGACGTTTTCGGGCCGCGTATGCTACTAGCAAAGCGGGACTCGACATGATGGTGAAAAGCGCGGCTGATGAACTAGGAGGGTTTGGAATTCGAATCAATTCTATACGGCCAGGAATCGTGAAATCGGAAGCGACTGCGGCAATGTTTGAGCATATGCCCCATCTAATCGATGACTATCGAAAAAATATGGCTTTAGGAAGAGTAGGGGAACCAGAAGAAGTAGGAGATGCTGTCGTTTGGTTAGCTAGTGATACAAGCTCATGGGTTACTGGACAAAATATTGCCGTCGACGGAGGACATACTCTAAGAAGAGCCCCAGATCTGGAGCCGGCGATTAGAGCAAGATTAGGTGATGAGGGTTATTCTGAGGTAGTCAAACCTGGGTTTGGCCCAAACAATTAGAAGCGTCCTAGCTTAGGCCCCATCGGCTGCTAGTAAACGAACCTCTGCCCGTTGCAAAGCCTTTGCGGCTTCTTCGTTTGCGCTGTCCCCTGCAAGAAGCTCATTGGCTCGGTCTAGGGCGTTTTTAGCTCGGTCGGTATCGATATCCTCAGCAAGCTCTGCTACATCGGATAGCAATGCAACATGATTATCTGAAACTTCAACAAATCCACTGTGAACTGCGATACGTTGAACTCCTCCATCGCTTAAGGCTATTCGGATCACTGAGGAAACAAGATTTCCCACGAATGGGACATGCCCAGGTTGAAATCCGATTTCGCCGTCAGTTGTTCGAGCTATAACTAATTCAGCTTCTCCTTCATAAACTACGCGTTCTGGAGAAACTAATTCAACGCGCAATGTCATGTGGTCCCCTTGCGCAGGTAAAACTATTTTTCATTATGAACTAGCCTCTAATTCAGCTGCTTTTCGCTCAACCTCTTCTGCGCCACCAACCATATAGAAGGCTTGTTCTGGGACATGATCGAGATCACCTTGTACCAGAGCCTCAAATGAGGAAATGGTATCTTCGATGCCAGTGAAGACTCCGGGTTGGCCGGTAAAGATCTCGGCGACAAACATCGGCTGAGATAAGAATCTTTCGACTTTTCTTGCTCTGTCAACTGTTACTCTGTCTTCTTCTGATAATTCATCGAGACCGAGAATAGCAATGATGTCTTGGAGTTCTTTATAACGCTGGAGGATTTCCTGCACTCGTCTGGCCACAGCATAGTGGCGATCACCGACAACCTCTGGGGAGAGAATAGTTGAAGTGGAAGCTAATGGGTCAACAGCTGGATAGATTCCAAGCGATGCAATATCTCTGCTTAATTCCGTGGTTCCATCAAAGTGGGTAAAGGAGGTAAATGGGGCAGGGTCTGTGTAGTCATCCGCTGGAACATAAACTGCTTGAAGCGAAGTAATCGATTTTCCTCTTGTCGACGTGATACGTTCTTGGAGCTCACCCATTTCATCAGCAAGTGTAGGTTGGTACCCAACGGCCGAAGGCATTCGTCCAAGTAGAGTAGACACTTCTGAGCCAGCTTGAACGAAACGGAAAATATTATCGATAAACAAGAGGACATCTTGATTTTGGACATCGCGAAAATACTCGGCCATGGTAACTCCTGCCAAAGCTATTCGGAGGCGAACTCCAGGCGGCTCATCCATTTGGCCAAAGACCAATGCGGCTTTATCTAGAACTCCGGATTCTTCCATCTCTAGGAATAGGTCCGTTCCTTCTCTTGTCCTCTCGCCTACTCCGGCAAAAACGGAAACACCACCATGTTGCGTTGCAACTCGGTTAATCATCTCGGTGATGAGAACTGTCTTCCCAACTCCCGCTCCACCGAATAGGCCAATTTTACCGCCTTCTTTATATGGTGTTAGAAGGTCGATTACCTTGATACCGGTCTCGAACATTTTTGCTGAGGGTTCTAGACTGTCAAAATCTGGGGCAGGTCGGTGTATTTCCCATTTCTCATCGATTTCCAGGGTTGAAGCATCTACGTCAAGTGGTTCTCCAATCACATTCCACACATGCCCTAGAGTTACATCGCCAACAGGAACTTCTATACCTGACCCTGTATTTCGAACAGCTGTTCCTCGAGTTAGCCCATCTGTTGGCTTCAAAGACACAGCTCGGACTCTGCTATCACCAATCTGTTGAGCTACTTCAGCCATAACTGTAGTTGATTCACCGTCGACAATAACCTCGAAGGCCAAAGCTGTATTTATCTCGGGAAGAGCATCTTGAGGAAACTCAACGTCAATCACAGGTCCTGCGATTGAAACTACTCTTCCCTCTTTAAGGGTTGTGTTTGATTCGGTTACTGTCATATCTGCTCCTAGCAAGATTCGAATTGGTTATGAAAGAATTGGTGTTTCGTCTATTAGTTCTGGGGGGGATTCTTGATCGTCGCCATCATCTAGAGCTTCTGCACCACCGACAATTTCCATAATTTCAGTCGTGATAGCGTCTTGCCTAGCACGGTTCAATGCTCGACTAAGTTTGGTGATCAGTTCCTCTGCGTTATCAGTTGCCGCTTTCATTGCTCTTTGTCGATTCGCATGTTCAGAAGCTGAGGCATCTAGTAGCGCTGAATATAGGCGTGACTCCACATACCTTGGCAGAAGGGAAGAAAGTACCCCTTCTGGAGAAGGTTCAAATTCAAAGAGCGCATGGGCCGCCGAGTCGCCGCTACCTTCTGAAGCGACCGTTTCCATTGACTCAAGGGGCAAGAAACGGCGGACAGCTACTCTTTGGGTTCCCATCGAAATAAATTCCTGATAGGCCAAAATAACTTGATCCACGTCTCCACTTACAAAGATCTCTCGAACTTTTGTGGCTATAGACCGTGCGTCTTCATAGAGGGGCGCATCAGTCATATCTGTGAAGGATGCTTCAATCTTGTAGTTGCGAAATCTGAAATAGTCAATTGCTTTTTTCCCTACAAGAATTAATTTGTAATTTTTTCCTTCGGTCTGGGCTGCCATAATTTCGCGTTCAGCTGCCCGGATAACTGCGCTATTGTATGCGCCGGCTAAACCGCGATCAGATGTAATAACGACGAACCCGATCGAGTCAATTTTTTCTGCTACTCGCAAAAGTGGGTCGTCAGCGCCAACGCCACCCGCTGCTAGATCCTCGATTACTCCAGTCATTTTTGTGGAGTAGGGCCGTGCAGCATTGGCGCGTTGCATTGCTTTAACCACTCGTGTAGCAGCTATGAGTTCCATGGCTCTGGTGATCTGTTTGGTCGATTGGACCGAATTGATCCGCCGTCTGAGAACTCTCTCTTGGCCGCCCGGCATGGTTAACTTTCGCTGTCTTCGCCCCGAGCTATATCGACCTCGGGAAGGGTTGTTTCTGAATCGACGGTTTCGGTTTCTGCATCAGGTTGTTCTTGAGCTTCCACGTTTACTCCAGATGACCCTGCAGATCCTTCAAAGCCTTCAGCGTAGCCTCGGAGAATTTGATCGAGGGCATCTTCATCTACTGTTCCTGAAGAAATTATCTCAGAGAGAAGTCCGGAGTGTTGACTACGAACAAGATCGAGCAACCCTTCTTCGAAACGTTCTACATCTTCGACTGCAATTCCATCAAGATATCCTCGCGTACCAGCGAATAGGGAGACTACTTGCTCTTCAACTTTCATTGGCGAGTTGATTCCCTGTTTGAGTAGTTCTGTGAGGCGGTAACCTCGATCAAGTTGAGCCTGCGATACAGCATCAAGGTCGGAACCGAAGGCAGCGAAAGACTCGAGTTCTCTGAACTGTTGTAGATCTGATTTGAGCGTACCGACTGCGGTCTTCATTGCTTTAATTTGAGCTGCAGAACCAACACGTGAAACAGAAATACCCACATCCACAGCAGGTCTGATACCCGATTTAAAGAGGTCGTCTTGGAGGAAGATCTGCCCATCAGTGATCGAAATTACATTGGTTGGTATGTATGCGGACACGTCACCAGCCTTTGTTTCAATAACTGGAAGAGCGGTGAGGCTTCCTGCGCCAAGGTCATCACTGAGCTTTGCTGCACGTTCTAGAAGTCTGCTGTGCAGGTAAAATACGTCCCCGGGATAAGCTTCTCGCCCTGGTGGTCTTCTAAGGAGAAGCGCCATTTGGCGGTATGCTTCTGCCTGCTTAGATAGATCGTCGTAAACGACAAGGGCGTGCTCTCCGTTGTCCATCCATTGTTGCCCTATTGCGCAGCCTGCGAAAGGCGCTAGGTATTTGAATGGAGCTGGGTCAGATGCGGGAGCCACTACGACTACCGTGTAGTCGAGTGCCCCGAATTCTTCTAATGTTGCTACTGTTTGTGCCACTGTCGATGCTTTTTGGCCTATTGCAACGTATATACATTTTACTCCGAGGCCTTTTTGGTTGATTATGGTGTCAACGGCGATTGTGGTTTTCCCTGTCTTTCGGTCACCAATAATCAATTCGCGCTGACCCCTTCCGATCGGAATCAGTGAGTCAATTGCCTTAATGCCTGTTTGCATAGGTTCGTGGACTGGTTTACGACCAGTTATACCGGGTGCTTGGACTTCCATTCGGCGAGATTGAGCTCCGGAAATCGCCCCTTTACCATCGATGGCCTCTCCGAGAGCGTTTACTACCCTGCCGAGCATGGAGTCGCCTACCGGCATCGAAAGAATTTCACCAGTAGAACGAACTGATTGTCCTTCTTCAATACCTGTAGCATCCCCTAAGATAACAGCACCTATTGTGTCCTCATCTAAGTTAAGAGCGAGACCGATAATGCCCCCGTCAAATTGAAGCATCTCATTTACGGCCGCATTTGGGAGTCCGGATATGCGCGCGATGCCGTCTCCGACTTCAACGACGCGTCCTACCTGTCCGGATGCAACTTCCGGTTCAAAACCTTCAAGGTTTTTACGGATTGCTGATGCTATATCTTCTGTATTTATTGTGAGCTCTGCCATATTTAGAATGCCTCTCGGAGCTGCTTGAGCCTTGTACGTACGGTTCCATCTATTACTTCATCTTCTATTTGAACTAATAGACCTCCCATCACTGATTCATCAATGATGACTTTGATTTCTACTTCCTTTCCAGTCGCTGACTGGAGTGAAGAAGCTAGCCTTACCTGTTGGTCCTCGGTTAATTCAATTACGGAATACACCTCAGCCACGGCTTTAGCTCGAGAAGCAGCACCTAATGCCACTACCTCGTCGGCGATACGCTGGATATCGCCTCCCCTTCCAGCAGCTACGATCATCGAAATGACCGCTGTTGTCGCTGGTGTTGCCTGACCACCGATTAGATCTTCAACGATCTGTTGTCGGCGGGCGGCAGGGATTTTGGAATCACTAAGAGTGCGTCGAAGGTCATCTGAACCTTCTACAGCACGGGCGAAGCGAAAAAGTTCATCTTCTACTTCTAATCCTCCGCTTTCAGCAGATGCTACTGCGAGCACTGCTTCGGCATATTTGGTGATTCGATCTTCTGACATCAGTACCTCATCCGTTCTTAGTCTGAACCGACTTGGTCGATGTAGTTTTCTATTAGCCGGGTCTGAGCTTCTGCATCGAGATTCGCCTCAACGACTCTTTCAGCAGCACCCACTACGATGTCAGCTACCTCGGCTTGAAGGTCACTCATAGCTCGCTCACGAGCTGCTTCAAGATCCGCAGCTGCTTGGCTTCGCATGTCAGCTATATCTGATTCGGCTCGTTCTTGAAGATCGGAGCGTAAGCTTTCGGCTTGTTGTCGGGCTTCATCGATAATCCGAGATGCCTCTGATTTCGCGTCAGCTAGTTCCGCTTCATATTGTGTTTTGACTGCCTGAGCATCAGATTTTGCCTGATCTGCTTGGTCAAGGTCGGATGCAATTTTCTCAGAGCGCTCATTCATGATTCTCTTAACGGCTGGGAAACCTTTCCACATCATTAGACCAAGAAGCACAAGAAATGCTCCACCACCCCATATGACTTCCTTCAATTCAGGCATAATATAGCTCGGTGCCTCTTTGCACTTTTTCTTTATGTCTTTGAGAAGCTCTTCATCGTGGAGCGCAGCATGGTCACCATCGTGTCCGTCAGCATGATCACCACTATGATCACCACCCAGGTATCCTTTTTCTTCTAGCCACTCCGTTAGAATACACTCTTCCGCGCTCGCTCCAGCTGCGGATGCCGAACCGGCCATCCCAAATGTCAGGAGGAGAGCTCCGAGTATCGAAGCTACAAATATTCGTTTTTTCATGGGTCTCCTATGGAAGCAAGAGGATAAATACAACGAATCCGATTAGGGCGAGTGCCTCGGTAAAGGCAATCCCTAAGAACATCGTTGTCCGAGCGGTTCCAGCAGACTCTGGTTGGCGGGTCATTGCATCAATCGCTGCTGCGACGACAACGCCGATACCAACTCCTGGTCCGATGGCCGCTAGGCCGTAGCCCAAACCAGCACCGATGGCTTTAAGGCCTTCAGTGTTATCTGTTACCGCTTGGGCGAGGATACTGTATGTTGTTGCTAAAAGGCTGAGCACTTTTACTCCTAGTGTTCGGGGTGTATGGCACCGCCCATGTATACGGCGGTGAGTATGGTAAAGATGAAGGCTTGGAGAAATGATACAACAATTTCAAAAGCCGTCATAATAACCAGCATGGCAGCTGGTGCGATAGCACCAACGTAAGTACTGTCCCACAGCGTAGCTGAGAGAACAGCGAATGTAACGAGAAGGAGGTGGCCGGCAACCATGTTGGCCCACAACCGAATCGCTAAAGAAAGAGGTCGGATAATAAATACCGAGAAGAACTCTATAGGCGTCACAATGAGGTACAAGGCTTTGGGGACACCTGGAGGGAAGAGACTGTTTTTCATATAGCCGAAGAAACCTTGATTCTTCACTCCCAAATAGTTGTAAATGACCCAAACCATTAATGACAAGGCAAGAGGAACTGACATTTTGGCATTAGCGGGGAATTGGACAAACGGAACTACTTCAAAAATATTTGAGAAGAAGATAAAGAAGAACATTGTTGTTAGGAACGGGACATACTTCTTTCCGTCTGCGCCCATTGTCTGCATGACGATACTGTCTTCGACGAAGTTAATGCCGCCTTCGGCAACATGAGACATGCCGCTAGGGACAAGACTTTTCTTTGAACCCGCTGTGAGGAATACCCAAAGGGTTAGGACTAGGGCTGCTAAATAAATCAGTACTGTTTTATTCATTGCTAAGGGAGTTCCCTGAAAAGCAAAGTCAGGCCAATAGAAGAGCTGGCTAACTTCAGGAAATTTCAGCGCAAGGATGTTCACTTGTTTTTACCCCTTCCCTTTGTTTTCGCCTGTACGGGTTCCCACATCGGGCTTTAGGCCCGGATAAGCAAGCGTTGCAGAAATATAGCGCGTTTCCCAAATCAAAAGAGCGAAATGTGAAAAAATTAGTAAAGCGCCGAATGGGATGACCTCAAACCAATTTTCATTTCGTATCGGTAACACCGCTGCGGTGAGGATTCCCATTCGGATAACAAAGCCTGCTAGCACTGCGCCCATGAGAACCTGTGGGGAGATTTTTACTGCCCAATCGATGATCCAAGCGCCCATAAGAAAGTTGACGAGTACCAACCCAAGGCCAATTCCGCCGGATGCCAGTCCATTAACGCCCCAGAAAATAAGGCAAAGTGCAAGAAGAATAGGTGAGATCATTAACCCTCTTCGGAAGAGGTCTAATGCGATCTCACGTTCAGGAGCTTGGTGTTCCCCTCCGGCCCCAAGCGAAATTTCACTCACTGGTCTTTCCTTTTGCATTTGGTAAATTCGCTTCCAGCTCTTTCATACGTTCAGTGTAGGTGTACCAAAGTTTCCAAATCTCATACACACCAACAGCCCCTCCAAGTATGAAAACAAAAAGCGGGCCGACTCCCGTCCACCTATCGATGAGGTATCCCAGAAAAGCAAAAGCTGCTGGAGTCAAGACGAGCTCAAACGCTGCCGTTACGCCATCCTCTGCATCTGCTAAAGCTTTAATTGGATTTGCCACAGTTATAGGGCCCTCGCTTAGTTCCATTTGTTGCTAACCAAACTTCGATGGAAGCAACTGCCTCGAGTCAATCTACCACTAGTGTGGAATTCTTTGCCATTGAAGCGGATCAATATCTAGATGACTTCCTTCATGGATTAGCGATCCGTTCCCTTTCTATCCACATAGCTATTAGCATGCAGCGACTGGCCAAAGTGTTTCGTGAAGGAATACACTTTTACACATCACGGGAGTTCATATGGAAAGCGAAGAAAAAATATCAGACGTTTCAACTGCTTTCAATAAAGCATTAGACGTGATTAGCACTAGCGAACCTACTGTCGCAGAGCACATCCGCGGAGAGTTAGGCAACCAAAGAAGTCAGTTGAAGTTAATTGCTTCTGAAAATTACGCTTCTCCTGCTGTTCTCCTGGCAATGGGTAATTGGTTCAGCGACAAATACGCCGAAGGGACGCCTGGCCATAGGTTCTATGCAGGTTGTGAGTACGTCGATAAGGTTGAAACACTTGCTAGCGACCATGCGAAAGAATTATTTAACGCTAACTACGCATATGTTCAACCTCACTCTGGTATTGATGCGAACCTAGTTGCGTTTTGGTCTATTCTTGCTCACCGAATTGAGGCTCCTTTTCTTGCTTCACATAATAAAAGGCACGTCAACGATCTGACTGATTCAGACTGGGAAACTTTACGGACATCTTTCGGCAACCAACGAATGATTGGAATGTCTTTGGATGCTGGGGGCCACTTAACGCATGGATTCCGCCCGAACATATCTGGTAAATTATTTGATCAGCGATCATATGGGGTAGATCCAGAAACAGAAATGCTCGACTATGACGAGATAAATTCTCTGGCAAAGGAATTCCGTCCTTTAGTTATTGTCGCCGGATATTCTGCCTACCCGCGAAAAGTCAATTTCGCTACAATAAGAGAGATCGCTGATTCAGTTGGTGCAACATTCATGGTAGATATGGCACATTTTGCTGGACTTGTTGCAGGAAAGGTATTCGTTGATGACTTCGACCCAATATCGAATGCCCATATAGTCACTTCTACCACCCATAAGTCCCTTCGTGGCCCTCGTGGTGGAATCGTCTTGTCGAACGAAGAAGAATTATCAGAATTCATCGATAAGGGTTGTCCGATGGTCCTCGGAGGGCCGTTGGCGAATGTCATGGCTGCTAAAGCTGTAGCATTTGCTGAGGCACGCCGACCGGAGTTCAGAGAATACGCAAGCAATGTTGTTAACAACGCTTCGGCATTGGCTTCGGGAATTGAGAAACGAGGCGGTCGGCTTGTAACAGGTGGAACAGAAAACCATCTTGTTTTAGTCGATGTTCGGAAGTTTGGGCTTACTGGAAGACAAGCTGAAAGCGCCCTTGAGGACGCAGGTGTTGTAGTCAATCGAAACTCAATTCCATTTGATCCAAATGGTGCTTGGTATACATCTGGAATCAGATTAGGAACTCCGGCACTTACAACTTTGGGGATGGGTGAAAATGATATGGACGAAGTAGCAGATATTATCTGCTCTACGTTGGAGGCTACAGAACCTACAAAAACTTCATCTGGTAAGCAATCACAAGCGAACTATACTCTTGCGAACGAGATTCAGATCAGCAACCGGGAAAGAGCTGGTGATCTGTTGCGCTCAAATCCTCTTTACCCTGATCTCAATCTGATCTAATTACTTACGCTAAAGAATCTTGTCTATTTTTTTGACGCGGTTTAGGTGGCGGCCTTCTTGGAATTCTGAAGCCAGAAAGACGTCTAGTGCTTCTTTAGCGACTTCAGGCCCAATCAGTCGCTCGCCCATGCAGATGATATTGGCATCGTTATGTTCTCGTGAGAGGTGAGCAGATGTAACATCATGAATGGTCGCGGCGCGAATCCCGGAGATTTTATTCGCTACCATGCAAACACCAATACCGCTTCCACACACCAATAGCCCAAACTCTGCTTCACCCGATGCTACGGACTTCGCAACAGCTTCAGCAAAATCGGGGTAATCAACTCGTTCATTAGAGTCAGTTCCTAAATCTAAAACTTCATGACCACTTTCGATTAGCTGTTCAATAAGGACTGTCTTTAAAGAAAATCCTCCATGATCGCATCCTGCAGCAATTGTTGCCATATGTATGAAAGTAGTGCGAAGTTGAGCTCGATGGGAGCTATTTTCTAGAAATATACGCGGAGGAGAGAATTGAAGTTAATCCACCGTATCAAAAATCATTTTTTCAGTGATTGGGCCTTCACGAAGGATTTGAGGAACCGGTTGGGTGAGGTCGACTAGGGTCGAAGCTAAACCGTCCTTTAGAGGGCCTCCATCAACGATTAGGTCAACATTAGGGAGCATATCTGCAATCTCGGTGGCATTTTCTGGGGTGGCCTCTCCGTGAATGTTGGCGCTTGTCGCTGCTAAGGGGCCCAGGTCGTTTGCGATTCGTCTAACTAGATCATTGTCAGGGCATCTGACGGCAATAGTGTTTTCCTCGCTAGCTATTAGCGACATGCTTGGGGAGGGGTTTGGAAGTATCGTGGTGAGGGGGCCTGGCCAGAATGCCCCTACTAAAGCCCACAAGGCTTGGTTTTGAAATGAACTGACCTTTGGAAGTTGTTCTGTCCCTGATATTAGAAGAGGCAACGGCATGGATTCTGGGCGCATCTTGAGCGTGTAGATTTTCTCGATGGCAGTTTTTTCGGTTGGTAGGGAAAAAATTCCATATACGGTATCTGTTGGAAGGACAGCGACCCCGCCGCTGGAAAGTGTTCTCTTAATAGAAGACTCTAGGTGAGTTGGGTTTTCTGAAATCCGTATCAGCTCCATCTTCCGACTACTCCCCGATCACGGCCGGATAGATCCTGAAAAATTTGAACGTCACTGTATCCCCTTCTCAACATCCGTTCGCTTACAGCGTCTACGTGATGTGGGGCCATTTCTAATACTAAAGAGCCTGTATGTTCGAGCCATTCTTCAGCTTCATCGACAATTAGCTCAAGGTATTCGGTGCCTTTCTCTCCTGATGCTAATGCCAGCCGCGGCTCCCACTCTCTTACATTGGGGGGGAGGGTCTCCATTTCGGGCAGCGAAATATATGGGGGGTTAGAGACGATAAGAGAAAAGGACTTTCGGTACTCTTTAGGTAGGGCTTCGAACCAAGATCCTTGATAGATTGTGACGTTTGTTGCATGAACACCGAGTCCGGCTAAGTTTGCTCTAGCTACTTGAAGAGCATCGGAAGAGATGTCTGTTAGGACGACATCAACGTCTTCTATCTCGGTGGCTATGGCCAATCCGATAGCTCCTGATCCTGTTCCTAGATCAAGAGCTATTTTTTTCTCTTTGGTGCTTCTTTCGAGCTCACTTAGAGCAATGCCAGCTACGATTTCTGTTTCTGGGCGAGGGATGAGGACTCGATGGTCGACCATGAGGTCAAGGGTTCGAAAGCCCCATGCTCCGCATACATATTGAAGAGGTTCATGTCTTAAACGGCGTTCCACCATTCCATCGAAATGGGCTACTCCTCTTTCTGTCGCTTGCTGCTCCAGCCCATAAGGGAGTGATGCGCCGCTGTATCCGGAAGCTGTTTCTACTATCCAGCGGGCTTCAGTCTCTGGATTTTCGAATCCTGCTGATCGAAATCTTTGTGTAGCTTCGGTAAGAAAAGTACTCCAAGGAGTTGAATGGGAGTTTGTGTCCTCGGGCGATTTATCATTCCCTTCGTCTACTCCTATCATTCCGAAGTTTTCTCTAATTCCATGAGCTGTTCTGTTCGTTCATGTTCCGCTAGCGGATCTACAACCTGGCTTAGGCCACCCGAGAGTACGTGTTCGAGTCGATAGATCGTTAACCCGATTCGGTGGTCCGTAATCCTATTCTCTTTAAAATTGTATGTTCGTATCTTTTCTGATCTC
>Ga0208261_1000265_pt1 | contig 21797 bp, 22 predicted proteins | sample Knorr_S7_td_DCM__FD_185595 | JGI IMG/M metagenome (GOLD analysis project Ga0208261, IMG submission 185595) | Marine microbial communities from Southern Atlantic Ocean transect - Knorr_S7_td_DCM_ad_131m_LV_B (SPAdes) (version 3) | ecosystem: Environmental > Aquatic > Marine > Oceanic | place...
GAATTCCTATAGGTGTTAAAGATGAGGGAGGTGTTGTTCAGACAATAAACAACACAATTACAATTGTTGCACTTCCAGCAGACATACCTTCATCGCTTGAAGTGGATATATCAGAGTTAAATGTGGGAGATAATATAGTTGCAACAGATGTTGACCTTCCAGAAGGAGTTGTTCTGGCTACAGAAGATGATGAGTCAATATTAGTAACAGTTAATATACCTAGAGCTGTTGTTGAGGAAGAAGAAGCTTCAGTTGAAGGCCTTGAAGGGGAAGAAGGCATTGAAGGTGAAGAAGGCATTGAAGGTGAAGAAGGTGAAGAGACTGGTGAGGAATCTGATCAAGATGAATCCTCAGAGGAAAGTGGAGAATAATAAAAAATTAACCTTTGTTGGTCTTTGGAATCCTCAAAAAGAATATAAAAAGACCAGGCACAATATAGGTGCTGATTGTTTATTCAACTTGTCTGAAAGAAACAATATTAGTTTAACACCCCACAAATCTGGAAAATTTCAAATTGGTACTTACGAGATTGAAGGGTTTGAAATTGATTTAGTAATTCCAATGGTATCTATGAACAACTCAGGAGATGCGGTAAAAGAGTATGCGAAAAATAAAAAAATAAATTATGAAAACTTCATAGTTGTACATGATGATATTGACTTAGGTTTTGGACGTTTAAGGCTGAAAATAGGTAGTGGCGATGGTGGCCACAATGGTATCAAATCAATTAATAATTCTATTAATTCGACAGAATATTTTCGTTTAAGGATAGGTGTCGGAAGACCCCCTAGCGGGACAGATCCAGCAGACTATGTACTCTCTAGGTTTACTTCTGGTGAAATAGAAGAAGTTAATTTTTTACTAGAAGATGCTATGGATATTGTTAAAGTATTTCCTAAAGATAAAGAAATGGCTATAAAACAAGCTTCTGAGCGTAGAATAATTGATGTAGTGTAATGAAAAAAAATATTCCTGATTTACTTGCATGGTTCAGACTTCTGTCTTCACCCGTTATTTTATTTCTTTTACTAGATGATGGCTCTTCCGAAGGTTTAATGTTAGTACCTGCTGTACTAGCTTTCATTGCAGCTTGGACAGATTATTTTGACGGAATGCTTGCAAGGAAGTGGAATGTATCATCAAAAACAGGAGCTTTTCTTGACACCATTGCTGATAAGATATTTGTTTCAACTATTTTCATCGGCTTTACTTTGATTGGAAGAGTAAATATTTGGATTACAGTTTTACTAATTGCAAGAGAATTTATTGTAATGGCCTTAAGAGGAATAGCTGGGAATGAAGGCAAGATGATTCCACCTAGTATTACTGGAAAATTAAAAGCAAGTTTACAGTTCTGGTCAATAGGATTTGTAATGCTAGATTTTGATATTAATTTAATAAGTTTTAATTTAGATGAAATAGTTGTAGTACTTGCCGTTATATTTTCTTATATTTCAGGATATCAATATTTTCAAGAGTATTATAAAAATCAATAATGGAATATGAAAAAATATTTATAACCGGTTCCACCGGAGTAGTTGGTAAACCGTTGTTAAAAAAGTTAGTAGACAAAGGTCATAAAGTATATTCATTGGACAGATCGAATGTTGCTAATGATGAGTTTAAGAAAATTGGAGTAACTTCCATAAAGGGAGATTTATTTGATGATACATTGCAAGATAGATTATCCAACTTAAATATAGATGCAATTTTTCATGTTGCTGGAGTTAATCAGATGTGCTCAAAGAATCCTTCCCTCATGTTTAAAACAAACATTGAAGGAACAAAATCAATGCTTGCTTTAGGCAATTATTTGAAAATTAAAAAATTTGTTTATACTTCTTCAGCCGTAACTCTTGGTGAGCAGCATGGAACTATTGGGTCAGAATCATCCGAACATCGAGGTTCTTTTTTAAGCAAATATGAAGAATCAAAATACTTGGCAGAAAAAGAAGCTTTTCAGTATAAAAAAGAATTTGAATTTGTATCAATAAACCCTTCTTCAGTTCAAGGTCCGGGAAGAGTCTCAGGAACAGCAAAATTATTAATTTCAACACTAAGAAAAAAATACCCGCCACTTATAAAAAATAATATTTCCATTATCGATATTGACGACTGTACAGAAGGTCACTACAACGGATTATTAAAAGGGAAAGATAATGAAAGATATGTTTTGAATAGTTTTTATTTGCAAAGCTATGAACTTATAAATATATTGAAGTCAATTACAGATTGGCAAGGTAGTCCACTTTATATTCCTAAACAAATATTAAAAACAGTTGGTCCAATTGGAGATTTTATAAAGTTACTTTCTTCAAGGCCTCCTTTCATCTGTTCAGAATCTATAAGAGTTTTAACTAATGGTCACTTATATGATGGTTCGAAAGCAAAAAAAGAACTAGGGGTTCAATATATAAAAGTTGAAGATTTTATTAAAAAAACTGTTAATTGGTTAATTGAAGAAAATCATATAACTTTGAAAAAAATATAGTTTTATGAAAGAATTTGATGAATTAGTAGATATTATTTCAAAGCTTAGAAAAGAATGCCCCTGGGATAAAGAACAAACACATGAGTCTCTATCTAAGCATTTAATTGAAGAGGCCTATGAACTTTTAGACGCTCTTGCAAAGCTAGACAACAAAGAAGAATCTATTAATAACCTAGAAGGTGAATTGGGAGATTTATTATTACAAATCTTGCTTCATTCAAACATAGCGAGCGAGAATGGGTATTTTTCAATTGTTAATGTAGTAGATTCACTAAATAAGAAACTTGTTAAAAGACATCCCCATGTCTTTGGCGATATAAAATTAGAGACTCCAAAGGAAGTAGAAAAACAATGGGAGACAATAAAAAAAGAAGATAAAAGTTCAATATTTGATGATATTAATAAAAACTTACCTGCAATTACAACTGCATTCAAGATACAAAGAAAAGCAGAAAGTTTAAATTTATCATACTCAAGTTACGAAGAAGCCCTCCAAGACTTAATTTCGGAAATAGAAGAATTAAAAGATGCTTCTAGCCAAGATGAAAAAAAATCTGAATTAGGAGATATATTGTTTTCTCTAATAAATGTTTCAAGATTTATTGATGCAGATCCTGAAATACAGCTTAATAAATCAACAGAAAGATTCATTAATCGTGCAAAATATGTTGAATCAAAGATTGAAGAAAAATCTGATATTGAACAACTATGGCTTGAAGCAAAGAAAGCTGAAATAGAATAGAAAACTTTTAATTTTCTGTTAGTTTTAGATAACAGGGTTATGAATACGAAAATAAATAAAATTCACGCTAGATACATATTGGACTCTAGAGCCAATCCAACAGTTGAGGCTGATGTTACCTTAAATGACGGCTCTTTTGGTCGAGCAGCAGTTCCATCAGGAGCATCTACAGGTAAACTCGAAGCTCATGAATTGAGAGATGGAGGAAAAAACTATCTTGGTAAGAGCGTTAACCAAGCTGTTGAAAACATTAATAAAGACATTAATGACTTATTAGTTGGTAAAAATTCAGAAGATCAGGAAAATATTGATCAATTAATGATTGACCTTGATGGATCTGAAAATAAAGGGAAACTTGGAGCAAATGCAATATTAGCTGTGTCTATGGCAAATCTAAAAGCTTTTTCACATTCATCGAAAAAACAAATATATGAAGTTATTCCAAATTTGTATGGCCCCCCTTCTTTGCCAGTACCTTTTATGAATATTTTAAATGGTGGTGCACATGCAGACAATAAGGTTGACATTCAAGAGTTTATGATAGTTCCTCATGGTTTTGACACATTTGAGGCATCATTAGCATCAGGGGTTGAGATTTATCATACACTTAAAAATCTCCTTAAAGATAAAGGCCTGTCAACTAACGTTGGTGACGAAGGCGGTTTCGCACCAAACCTTACTTCTTCTCTAGATGTGCTTGAAACGATAATAAATTCTGTAGAAAAAGCAGGGTATAAACCAGGAGACGAAGTTTCATTAGCTTTAGATGCTGCTGCTTCAGAATTTTATAAGGATGAAAAGTATTTAATTGAAAATGAAGAATTAAGCTCTAGCGAGATGGTAGATTATTTGGTTAATTTAACAAACAACTATCCGGTAGTGTCAATTGAAGATGGTTTGAGTGAAGATGACTGGGAAGGCTGGGCTCTATTAACTGAGAAGATTGGTGATAAAACCCAACTAGTAGGAGACGATCTTTTTGTAACAAAGCAAAAAATGTTGCAAAAAGGAGTAGATAAAAATGTAGCTAATTCAATTCTTATAAAAGTGAATCAAGTTGGTTCGATAACTGAGACATTAGAAACAATGCAATTAGCAAAAAATAATAAATATACATCAATGGTGTCTCATAGATCAGGCGAAACAGAAGATACATTTATAAGTCATTTGGTGACAGGAACATCTAGTGGGCAAATAAAAACAGGAGCTCCTGCAAGATCCGAAAGAACATCTAAATATAATGAACTTCTTAGAATTGCTGAAAATATTGGAAATGAAGCTTATAACAATAAAAAATGGAAAAATTAAAACTAATCACAGGTAATTTAAAACTAAAGATTCTATTCATTGGTATTTCTTTTTTATCATTATTTTTTATTTTCGACACATGGGAGCATAATTTTGATCAATATAAAGTTCTTCAAAATCAACTTAATAATCGAATTCAACATGCAAATGAATTAAGAGATGAGATTGGAATACTTTCCCAACAAATAGAAGACCTAGATAACCCTGAGAAGTTAGAAGTAGTACTTAGAGAATATGGTTATGGTAAACCAGGCGAGAAAATAGATGTTTTTGAGGTTCCTGAGCCTATAACACCTTTGGATGAGACATTACAGAAGCCTCGAAATAAAAGTTTTATAGAATATTTTATAGAATATATTGTTGGAAAAGATGGTGAGTGAAGAAAAAAGGATAGTAGAAGTACAGCTAGATAGGTCTCTTAGAAGTGATGTTGAGGTTGTTTCAAGTTGTCACTTTAATCTTCCAGCAGTAATTAAAGTACCTTCAAATTTAGAGGATGGAACCCCTTTTCCGACGAGTTATTGGCTTACGTGTCCTATGTATAATAAAAAAGTTGGCTCTCTTGAATCTCAAGGCCTAATTAAAGAATTAGATAAGCAGCTAAATGAGAATGAAGATTTAAAAAAATTATGGAGTGATAGACAAAGATCCTATGAAGAAGAACGAAATAAAGCTAAGAAAAAAAATGAAGAAGACATTATTCCAACAGGTGGGGTTGGCGGTGCAAGCGAAAGTATAAAATGTTTACATGCTCACTTAGCAGACGAATTAGCAACTAGTAAAAATTATATAGGAAAAATAGTTTTAGAATCTGTTGGAGGATTCAATTGTGAAGAACCCTGTATTAATAAAGATTTTAAGAAAAATGTTAAATGGAAAAGTAAGTGGTAGTTGTTGCAGGAATAGATTGTGGATCTAATTCAACTAGATTATTGGTTTCAGAAGTAAACAATGGAGAAATAAAAAAACTATACAAAACTCATAATGTTACTAAAACAAGTGAGGGGTTAGAAGACTCTAATAAGATATCAATAGATTCAAAAAAAAGATTGTTTAAAGTTTTGAGAGGTTATCTTAAGGAAATCGAAAAGTACGAAGCTTCTCAAATTTTATGTATTGGAACAGCAGTATTTCGTGACGCTGAAAATTCTGAAGAAATTATTGAAGAGATTAAACAAAAATTTGATATAAATTTAAAAGTAATTTCAGGAGAAGAGGAGGGACAGACTACTAGTATTGGTGTCCTTTCTGACCAGGATTTGAATGATAATTTTTTGATTGTTGACATTGGTGGAAGAAGCACAGAACTAATTTATGATAATAAAAAGAAAATACATGTTGAATCAATCAATTTAGGAGTGGTCTCTCTTAATGAAAGTTTTCTTAGCCAAAATCCTGTAACCAAAACTGAAGAGGAATTAGCTATTCAATTTATTAATAATAATTTACATGCATCTGAGAACTTTACAAATAGAGAATTGATAGGTGTAGCAGGAACGTTTACTTCAATAGCATCAATATTTCTAAATCAACAAAAATATAATGAAGAAGAAATTCACTTCCAAAAAATTGATTTTGATTGGATTGAGTCTTTTTATAATAAAATTAAATCAATGACTATTGCTCAAATTATTGCGAATTTTAAATCTCTTGATCCAAAAAGGGGAATAACTCTTACAGGAGGAGCTTTGCTAACTGTTTCTATAATGAAAAAATTTAAAATAAAGGAGCTAAAAGTTTCAAAAAGTGATATTTTAGAAGGGCTAATCCTAAAAAATTATTAAATTTAAATATTGGTAGCCCGGGTGGCGGAATTGGTAGACGCGACGGACTTAAAATCCGTTATTCGAAAGGATGTGGGGGTTCGAGTCCCCCCTCGGGCACTACTTTTAATATATATTTTTTTAAAATCAAACCAAAATAAAAAAAAAGTTAATAATGGTTAACTAAACTCAATTTATTTTATATTATGTATAAGAGTTAAAGATAAATATCTTTGGCTACGTACGTATACAAAGAGGGGAATTAATGAGAAAAACATTAATTGGGCTTCTTGCAGTTATAGCATTAATCGCTACAGCTTGCGGAGGAGCTAGTCTAGAGGGTGAAGAAGTATTAATCTTCGGAGCTCCAGCAACAGACGGTCCTGATGGTAAGGCTATTCAAGCTGCTATGGACGAGTTCAGTGAAGAAACTGGAATTATCGTAACATATGTTGGTTCTGAAAACTTTGAGCAAGAAATTCAAGTTCAAATGGAGTCGGGAGATACTCCTGATATTGCTCTATGGCCTCAACCAGGTGCCGTTGTAGATGCAGCAAAGAGGGGTATGTTAACTCCTATAGCTGACCTTGGAGTAGACATCGACGAATATAAGACCAACTACTCACCTTATCTTGTTGGGTTAGGTGAAGTTGATGGTGTAGTTTATGGTGGAGCAAACGCTGTAAACCTTAAGAGTATTGTTTGGTATCAACCAGCAGAATTTGAAAAGAGAGGTTATGCAATTCCAAATACTTGGGATGAAATGATAGCTCTTGCAGACCAAATTGTCGGAGAGGGAATGAATCCTTTCTGTTTTGGTATGTATTCAAATGGTGCTACTGGTTGGTTAGCTACTGACTGGATGGAAGATATTATGCTTCGTACCGGTGGAGGTACTGACACTTATGACAAGTGGGTAAATCATGAAATTCCATTTAATGATCCAGTTGTTAAAAATGCAGCTACTTTGCTTAGCCAAATTATGCATACTGACAACTACGTTGTAGGTGGAACAGACGCTATCGTTTCAACCTTCTTCGGAGATGCTCAGAATCCTATGTTCGAAAGAGATGGAAACGGAAACCCTGGATGCTTTATGCATAGACAAGCATCCTTTATTGTAGGTTTCTGGCCAGAGGCATCACAGGGTGGCGCTGGATCAGAAACAACAGTATTCCCATTCCCATCAATCGATGCTAGTTTGCCAAAAGCTGCTCTTGGAGCAGGAGACATGTTCGGAGTATTTAATGACAGAGATGCAACTGCAGAAGTTGTTAAATACATGTTGTCACCTGAATCATTTACAGCTATTGCTACAAACAAGGGCGGACATGGTTCAACAAGAATCAGTGCGCATACAGGATTTGACACATCACTTTATGAAAAAGAAATTACACAAGTTCTTGCTGGTGTATTGAGCGATGCTCTAAGTGCTAATGCATTTAGATTTGATGCATCTGACTTGATGCCACCTGAAGTTGGAGCTGGTTCTTTCTGGAAAGAGATGACAAATCTAGCTGTTGAGGGACCAGGATACATAGACACTGCATTAAGCAATGTTGAAAATTCTTGGCCGTAAAGACAATAGATAATAAATTTAAGATAGCCACCTTAAGGTGGCTATCTTTTTATATAGGAGCATCAATAGAGCAATTGGAATAATGGTGCTAATCTTAAAATCTAGTGAATAAAAATAATAGTACTTTAGGGGATAGGCTTTTAATTGTTGGCATAAGGTTTCTAGCTTTAGGTATTTTCCCTTTAATTTGGTTCTTATTTCAAGCTATATTATTTAGAGAACTTACAGAGATTCTTAATAGAACGTCGTTAATAATCGTTGCAATAATTTTTGGTTCAACTTTTATATTCTTACTTTATTTAGGTATGAATAAACTTATAGATTTTGCACCAAAACATCATAGAGAAAGCTTATATGCAGGTATGTTTATTGGGCCAGCTTTGTTTATGTTAAGTCTTTTCCTTTTCTATCCATCAATAAGAACAATTTATTTGAGCTTTAGAGATAGATACGGAGACTCAAGTGTTGGATTTGATAATTACATATGGGCTTTTAGTGACACAGAAATGAAAACAACATTAAGGAATCAGGTTCTTTGGCTTATATTTGTCGTTACGTTAGTTGTTTTGTTAGGTTTGATTATTAGTTGGTTAGCAGACAGACTAAACAGAGGAGAAGCATTTTTTAAGTCAATTATATTTATGCCAATGGCAATTTCGGCTGTAGGTTCAAGTGCAATATTTAAACTTATCTATGCATACAGACCGCCCCCATCAACGCAGATAGGGATAATAAATGGCTTGAGAGTTAGTTCAGGAAAAGATATTAATGGTAAGGAATGTGGTAATAATGAAATTGGAGCAAATGGAGAATTAATTGACTATTACAGGGAAGGCTGCCCAAATCCAGTAGGGTGGCTACAGCAAAGAGACTTGTCTAACCTTCCATCGTTTGAAAACATTAATAGCTCTGACACATTATTAAATTTTTTAGTTAATTTTCCAATAAATACTTTTTTGTTAATGATTGTTATGGTTTGGATGTCGACTGGTTTTGCAATGGTAGTATTTTCTGCTGCAATAAAAGCTGTACCTTCAGAAATTATTGAGGCTGGTCAAATAGATGGAGCTAGTGAAGGAAAAATATTTATGTCAATTATTCTTCCGTATATAAAAAGTACAATAATTGTTGTCTCAACATATATAACCGTATCAGTTTTAAAAGCATTTGATATAGTTTATGTCACGACTAGAGGTGATCTTGAAACTAATTTATTAGCAGTAAAGATGTTAGATGAGTTTGCAAAATATAGACAATATGGAAGGTCTGCAACTGTAGCAGTTTTAATTTTTGTATGCGTTATTCCAGTTATCGTTATTAATGCAGTTAGAGCAAGAGAGCAGACTCAAATATGAGAAGGGAAACTCAAAAGTGGTATGACAAACCAGTAAGTAAATTGATTTTAATAACAATTGCATTATCTTGGATGTTTCCATATATTGGTTTTCTAATTAGTTCATTTAGGCCAGGTGAAAGTGTTAAAAGAAGTTCATGGTGGATCAGTGTATCTAATGGTGATTTATTTAAAGAATTAACATTAGAGAATTATTATGAGATTTTGTTTGCTGAAAATTTAAGTAGATCTTTCTTTAACTCCTTTGCAGTTTCAATTCCTTCAACAATAATTCCAATTACTATTGCTGCTTTTGCAGCCTATGCTTTTGCATTTATTGATTTTAGAGGAAAAGAAATAGCATTCATATTTGTTGTTGGGATGATGATTATACCTTTACAGATGTCTTTGATTCCATTATTAAAGCTAATGAAAGGTGGTGCAATTCTTTTTGGTGTAACAATAATTCCTGAACTAAGTTTAAATGGAACATTTGTTGCAGTTTGGTTTGCTCATACAGGCTTTGGCTTACCACTTGCAACATTTTTATTAAGAGATTTTATGATGAGTTTACCTAAGAGCGTTGTTGAGTCAGCAAAAATTGATGGAGCTTCACACTTAACTACTTTTTTTAAACTGGTATTACCGCTCTCAGTTGCTGGAATAGCAGCGTTTGCAACATTTCAGTTTTTATGGGTGTACAATGATTTCCTTGTTGCGAATGTATTCATGGGAATAAAACCTGAAAATTTAGTTGTCACTTCACATGTCGCTCAGTTAACGGTTGGGAATTATGGAGAAGAGTGGCATCTTAGAACTTCTGGTGCAGTTATATCTATGATTGTTCCTCTAATTGTTTTCTTTTCACTTCAAAGATATTTTGTTAGAGGACTTATTGGTGGATCAGTAAAAGGTTGAAACGACTCAAATTAATTTTACTTGCCTGCTTCTTAGGATTCTGCTCACAAACTTTTTCATATAATTATGAAATTGAATCAAACAATATTGATTATGTCATACCTGACAAAATTAATTTTTTGATCAATGAAAGTACAAGTAATGCAGATTTAACTGTAGATATAAATTTTATTCAGAACAACCCTGGGGTAGAAACTATTGAACTAGTTTTCAGTATGAAATTTAGAGAAGACTATGAAGAAGAATTTAACGATATCTGCATAGGTCCAGAATGGGAAGAAGGTGGAGCAGGTGAAATTAAACTTTCTTTGAGCAATAAAGAAAACTTTAAAAAAACTATCTCTGCTAAAAAAAATTCAAATATCGATCGTTGTATGAACTATTTTTATTACTTAAGAGAGTTTAAAGTTTTTACCTCAGGGAATGAAACAATATTAATAGGTGTCGCTTCAAATTATTCAAACAATTACCCAGATGCACCAGAAGTTTGGCTAATAAATAAAAATAATGTAATTGATAAAATTGGAGACACTAACATAGAAAAATATAGCTTAAATTTTGAACTGAGTAAATAAAATGAAAATTGGAATTGACTGGGGCGGAACAAAAATTGAAGCTATTGGAATTGATAGCAAAGATGGTTCGGAAAAAAATCGAATTAGAATTGATTCTCCAAAAGATAATTACAAAGAAATTATAAGTGCAGTTGCCCATTTGGTTAAAGAAATAACAATTGATGAAAAAGATTTTACTGTAGGAATTGGGATGCCTGGTTCACTTCATCCCGACACAGGCCTAGTTCAAGTTTCAAATACAAAAGCATTAGAGAATATGCCAGTAAAAAAAGATATAGAAAAAGAATTAGGTTTTGAAGTAAAGATTGCTAATGATGCCGATTGTTTGGCATTATCAGAAGCTATAGATGGTGCTGGAAAAAATTATAAAACAGTTTTTGCTGTGATACTAGGTACAGGAGTTGGTGCTGGTTATGTTGTCAATAAAGAACTTGTAGAAGGCCCAAATAAACTTTCTGGTGAATGGGGTCAGAATCCGATTCCAGGTCCAATGGATGATTATGAAAAAACCATAAAAAGACATTGTGGAAGAATTGGTGCAATTGAAATGTTCATATCAGGACCAGGTCTAGAAAATCACTACAAATATAAATCAGGAAGAAGTCTAAATTCGAGAGAAATAATAGATTTATATAGAGTAAATGATGAATTAGCTATTCAAGTTATGGATGAATATTTTGAAAGAACAGCTAGGTCATTTAGTACCTTTATAAATATTCTTGATCCTGAAGTTATTGTATGTGGAGGTGGCATGTCTGAGGTAGACGAGCTTTATGATGAGGTACCAAATAGAATAATCCCATATATTGCTTCTAATTTTTTCTCAACACCAATTGTTAAAGCTGAGCATGGTTCAAGTAGTGGTGTTAGGGGTGCAGCATATTTATGGGGCTAAATAGTAAGAGTTTATTTTTTATTATTTTTCTTATAGTAACTATTTCATTTTCGTGGATAGCTTATCAACCAAATGAAGTAATAATAGGTGGTCCATTTTTTCCTCAAATGGATTATTTTATAGAAGAGTTGGATGAAATTTCAAGAGAAAACAACATAAAAATTAAATATTTTCCAGTGTCAGATATTGAAACATATTTGATAGAAGTTACTGATAATGATATAGATTTAGCAATAATTCCCAACCCTCAAGGAGTAGTCAATTTAGGTGAGCGAAATATAGCAATTCCAATTAATAATGCTATAAATGAAAAAGATTTAAAAAATAAATTTTCTAATCATCTAATTGAGATAACGACTTCAGAAAAAGACAAAAACAACTATGGTGTATGGTTTAGGTTAATTCCAAATTCCCTTATTTGGTATGACGTAGAAAAATATAAATCTATTGGTTCTCCAAAATTTGAAAGTTATGAAGATATGCTTTCCTTCACTAAAGAATTCTCTAGTGAAGGAAAGCCTTTATGGTGTTTAGATATTGAAAGTGGTGCTTCAACTGGCTGGATAGCAACCAACTGGCTTGAAGATTTAATATTACATCAAAAAGGACCGGAGGTTTACGATCTTTGGGCTAATCAGGAATTACTATCTGGATCCGATGAAATTACATTGTCAATTTTGGATATTGGAAAATTGATTTTTATTGAAGGTGCGGTTTTTGGTGGTAATGAAAGAATCATTAGAAAAGAATTTAGGAATAACTTTAGGAATCTTGTCGATAAAGAAAACTCATGTGTATTTTCATGGTCTGGACATTTTTCGTCCAATTACTTTCCAAGTGATAAAGATTACAGTGTAGATTATGATTTCTTTAAGTTTCCATCAGAAAAATATAAAGACGCAATGGTTGGCATAGGAGATGCACTAATAGTAGTTAACTTAACAACCGAATCTAAAATGGTACTCAATTCTTTAGTAGATGATAATTTTGGCAAAAAGTGGATGTCTAAAAATGATTCAACATATATCTCAGCCAACAAAAATTCTGAAATAAGCTCAGTAAAAAATGAATTAACTATTAAAGAAGCTAAATTGATAAAGAAATCATTAGAAAAAAATCTATTTAGATATGATGCTTCTGAGCAAATGGAAAGAAGGATAGGCTCGGATTCTCTTTGGTATGCAATGACAAAATATATCAGATTAACAAGTAAGTATATTAATGAAATAACAGAAGAGTTAGATTTTAGTTATTGATGTAAATGAGTTTAAAAAATCTTTATATTTCGTTAGAATACATTGAGTAATTATGGGAGCAATACAAATTAACTCTGTCGGGAAAATTTACCCAAATGGCACCAGAGCTTTAGAAGATGTAAATATTGAAATAAATGATGGAGAATTTGTAGTCCTTGTTGGCCCTTCAGGTTGTGGAAAAACAACCCTATTAAGAATGGTTGCGGGATTAGAAGACATTACCGAGGGTGAAATTTCTATTGGAGAAAAGTTAGTTAATGAGGTAGCTCCAAAAGATAGAGATATTGCAATGGTTTTCCAAAACTATGCACTTTATCCTCATATGTCAGTATATGAAAATATGGCTTTTTCATTAAAGCTACGTAAATTATCTAAAAATGAGATAGACGAAAAAGTAAAAGAAGCTGCAAAAACTTTAGAAATTGGTGAGCTCCTTGACAGAAAACCTAAGGCATTATCTGGAGGCCAACGTCAACGTGTTGCTATGGGTAGAGCAATTGTTAGAAATCCCGAGGCATTTTTAATGGACGAACCTCTTTCCAATTTAGATGCAAAACTAAGAGTTCAAATGAGAGCTGAATTAGGTCAATTGCATACTCAGCTTGAAACAACAACACTTTATGTTACCCATGATCAAGTTGAAGCCATGACCATGGGAGACAGAGTTGCTGTTATAAGAAAAGGTGAACTACAACAGATAGACACACCAAGAGAAATTTATTTACATCCAAAGAATATTTTTGTAGCTGGATTTATTGGTAGCCCATCGATGAATTTTGTTTATGCTAATGTTAAAGTCTCATCAAAGAATATGACTTTAAGCTTTGGTAAAGATTCTATTAAATGTAGTACAGACAAGAATAAAAAATTAAAAGAATTTGATGGTCAAGAGATAGTATTAGGAATAAGACCAGAAGCCTTTGAGGATTCAATATATGCAAATACAAAAGAGTTCTCAGAAAAATTGGATATTCAAGTATCTTTAATTGAACAACTAGGTTCAGATTCTTACATTCATTTTTACAAAGATATAAAACCTGTTCAAACAGAGGCAATAGAAGAGATTCTTGCTGATGAGGGTGAAGATATAACAGTTTTGGGAGATCAAACAAAATTTATTGCAAGAGTTAATCCAAATTCAGCTGTTAAAGAGGGAGACAAGATTACATTAGCAATTGATCCATCAAAGTTACATTATTTTGATCCAACCTCCGGAAACGCAATAGTTTAAATACAAATATTTGTTTAATTCTTTCATGAGTACAATTACTTAAGTGGATATAATATTATTTTTTAATACTCTATTTGGCTTCATGACAATAGTCTCGTGGTTAATAACTTTGTCAATTTTTTATTTATATATAACAAAAAAAACATTTAGTAAGTTAATTACTGAACAGTTTTTAAATTACGCAATAAGTGTTGCATCATTTTCTGCGGTTGGAAGTTTAGTCTATTCTGAAGTTGTTGGATTTATTCCCTGTAAATATTGTTGGTATCAGAGATACTTAATGTATCCAATTGCCTTGCTATTAGTAGCTTCTTTATTTAAGAAAAGTTTATATAAATTTGGCTACGTTAGCTTATTTGGTTTTTTTCTAAGTATTTATCATATTTATCTACAAAATGGAGGAGGCGATGGAGGTTCTTGCGCAGTAGATGTTCCTTGTTCTTTAAGGTATGTAGATATATTTGGATTTATAAGTATTCCAGTAATGGCTGGTAGTGGATTTATTACCATATTTGCCGCAATCTTGTATTATGACTATGCAAGGGAGCAAATCATTGAATAAAAATTTTATTATAGGTGGCGTAATTCTACTAGTTATAGGTTTAGCAGTTGCTATTGGGGTAACTTTGAGTTCAGAACCTGTTGCTGCCCCACTGCCAGAAGGTGAGACAACAATAAATGGTGAGTATCTTCCTGCCTATGCTGGAGAAAATGATGACAATGTAGCTGTAGGCTTACCAGGCCCAACTTTTTCAGGACCAAATGAAAATTCAGAGATAATATCTTTGGAAAAAGATGGAAATGCTAAAGCACTTTTATTTCTTGCTCATTGGTGTCCTCATTGTCAAAGAGAACTACCTCAAGTTCAAGATATTATTGACACAATAGGTGTTCCAGAGGGTATTGAGATAATTGCTATAGCTACATCAATAGACAGAGGAAGAGATAATTACCCTCCTCAAGAGTGGTTATTTCGTGAAGGGTGGAGTGAAACTCAAATATATGACACAGATAGGGATATAGCAAGTGCTTATGGCCTTACTTCTTTTCCATACTGGGTATTTTTAGATAAAGATCTAAATGTAATTGCTCGTAGAGCTGGAAACCTACCAGAGGGATATATTGGACCTCTTTTGATAGAGTTAGCTAATCAATAATCAATTAACTAGATTCCAAGCTGAGAAAAGTTCTTTATAAATCTCGTTATTTTTTAGAAGATTATCATGATTATCAAAACCTACGAGGTTTCCTTCTTTCATAACCATTATTTTTTCAGCATTTAATATTGTTTCTAATCTATGAGCAATAACAATAGATGTCTGGAAAGAGAGTAGTTGATTTGTAGCTTCAAGTATTGAAGATTCTGATTCTATATCTAAGTTTGCTGTCGCTTCATCAAATACAATTATTTGCCTTTTTGCTAAAACAGCTCGCAGTAGTGCAACGAACTGCCTTTCTCCAGCTGAGATATTTCCACCTCTTTCACCAACTTCTTGATCAAGTCTGTTCTCATACCTGTCAAACCATGAAAGAACACCAATAGACGCTAATTCATCTTCTAAGTTAATATTTTTTGGATCGGAATAAATTAAGTTGTCTCTTATTGTTCCTCTAAATAAGAAGCTTTCTTGAGGGACATAAGCAACATTGTCTCTAACCCATTGTTGGCTTACTTCATTAGCATCTGTTTCAAAAAACTCTACCTTACCCTCGTTAGCAAGATAAAATCTTAAAACTAATTTTGCAATAGTACTCTTTCCTGCCCCGGTTTCTCCAACGATTGCTATTTTTTCACCTTTATTTATTAGAAAATTTATATTTTTTAGAACCAATTCTCTTCCATATGAGAAGTCAACATTTTTAAATTCAATGACTTTCTCGTTATCAACAAGAGGTGTGGCCTCTCCTTTTTCAGACAAGAAAGGTTTTTCATCTAGTATTGAAAATACTTTTTTCATTGAAGAACCTGCAGATCTTAACAAATCATAATTAAAAGAAAGTTGTATTAATGGGTCAAAAAAATAGTTCAAATAAAACAATAATGCAACAAGCTCTCCAATTGTTAAAGTTCCTTCAAATATTCTTTGGGCACCAAACCAGATGACAGTCGCAATAGATGTAACTCTAGTAATTTCAATAAATGGAAAATAAATAGCAATATTTTTTGCAGATCTTAAGTTTGCATCTAAGTGAGATTGATTTACATCTTTAAATCTATCAATCTGTGTATTTTCATCACCATAAGCTTGAATTATTCGTACACCTGATATTCCTTCTTGTAATGAGGATAAAACTTGACCTATCCATTCTCTCACTGCCCAATAGGCTTTATCTGCATGTTTTCTAAATATCCTTGTTGCTACACCTAGCAAAGGTAAGATAATAAATGCAATTACTGATAATTCAAAATCTACAAAAAATACGGCTATTGTTGCTGCAAAGATTGTCAGGAGAGAAGTTAACACACTAGATGAACCTTCACGAGCAAATTCATTTAGACTCTGCATATCTGAAGTTAAACGAGCTACTAAAACACCCGTTTTGTTTTTTTCAAAATAATTTATGTCTAATGATGTTAAATGTCTAAATAGTTTTTCTCTAATTTGTCTGACATAAGTTTCACCAACTAATCCAATAGCAAGGATTGCTTTACTAGTAACAAAATATAGAGCTACAACTGTCAATAGATAAAAGAGTGATACTTGAAGAACATAAGAATAATCTGACTTAACTACTCCTTCATCTACTCCTTTTGAGATTAGCCAGGGGCCAACCATTCTTAATCCGGTTCCTAGTAAAACAATAAGAGAGCTTTTAATAAGAGGATTTCTTATTTCAGGAACTAATCTATATGATCTAATGAATATTTTTTCTCTCATTTTGTAGATCCTAATCTTTCTTCTTCAAGAAAAAGATTCATGTAAGAGGTATCATTTTTGATAATATCTTCATGCTTTCCTTGGGCTTTTACTTTTCCATTTTCAATAAAAATAACTTCATCACAGAGTTCAATAGTTGGAACTCTATTTGTAATTATTAAAGTAGTCATATTTTTCATTGCAGAATTAAGCTCATTTCTAATCTCTTCCTCTGTAGACGCGTCAACAGCTGATAAAGCGTCATCTAATATTAAGATTCTTGGATTTCTTAAAATAGCACGAGCTAATGCAATTCTTTGTCTTTGGCCTCCTGATAATCCATAGCCTCTTTCTCCGACTGTTGTTTCATAAGCTTCAGGGAGTTCAGAAATAAATTCATGAGCTCTTGCAACATTTGCTGAATTTTCAATTTCTTCTTGGGTTGCATCTTTTAAGCCAATAGCAATATTTTCTTTTGCTGAGTTTGAAAATAAAAAACTTTCTTGAAAAGCTAAACTCACATTGTTTCTTAATTCTGATAAATCGAGATTGTTAATATTGACTCCATCTATTTCAATTTCTCCTGAATCAATTTGGTATAGTCTAGGAATTAAATATCCAAGGGTAGATTTTCCAGATCCCGTTGAGCCTACAACAGCTACGGTTTTTTTACCTTCTACTGAAAAAGATAGATCATTAAATATTTTCTCATTTCCATATTGAAAATTAACTTTATTAAATTTAATTGTTCCAGATCCATCCTCTGGTAGTTTTTCAAGATCTTTTTTATTTACTATTGCAGGTTTTTCATTTAGTAATTCAAGAATTCTATTGGCTGCAGAGATACTACCTGGTATTTCAGAAAGAAACCATGCAGTTATTCTTAATGGCCACATTAGTAAAAATACATATTGGTTAAAAGCTATGAAGTCACCCAAAGAGATATAATCATTTACTGATAAAAATCCACCAAGAACTAATACAAACAAAGTAATTATCATCGGAATAAGCTCAAAAATTGGAATAAATTTAGTTCTTAGATTTAAATAATCAAGAGACTTTTCATATATATTATCAATTGCGACGTCTACTTTATCTGAAGCAAAATTTTCATTACCAAAAGCTTTTACAACCCTAATTCCTCCCAGCTGTTCTTCAACTTCAGTTGTCATAGTCGCTTCTGCTTCTTTTACTCTTAAAGAAACTTCCATTGCTTTCTCAGCAAATTTTGCGCCAACCCATAAAACTCCAGGAATAGAAAGCAGGACAACAGATCCTAAAGGCAAGCTTATGCTTAGTAAAGTAAGGCTGAGAATAAACAATAAGAAAAGGTTTGCTGATGCTAATGGGGCAATAGCATACGCAAGACGAACTTGAGATGCATCGCTAGATGCTCTTGCCATAAGTTCTCCAGTAGGAACTTTGTCGTGATATTGAAATGCAAGTTTTTGCATATGAGAAAAAATATTGTTTCTGATTCCAGCTTCTACATTATAAGACACCGACATTCCAAAATATCTTCTAGTCCCGATTGATATTGCTCGTGTATAACCAATAACTATTAATGAAGATAATAAAACTACCAGAATTCGAGTATTCCCCAAAAGAATACCGTCATCTACAACCCTTTTAATTATGTATGGATGAAGAACTACAAGAAAGCACCAAAGGACAGCTGAAGACATAGATATATAAAAATGCTTTTTATTACCTTTTATACCTTCAACATAAAAACTTAATGCTTTTTTAAACTCAGGTGTTCTGAAGACTTTAAACATACTTTTTAATGATAAATCAAAAGAAAAGAAAGAGTAAAGAGTTTGTGCATATTTTCACAAGCATATTATTGTTAAGTTTATGAATGACGTATTAGATAATAAAATTCAAAATGTTTTAGATGAAGCTGACAGAATGTTTATAGCTACAAGTGTTGGTGGAAATTCTTCAGGAGCTTCTGTATTTTTCAACCGAGATGGAGATGATTTAATTTTCTTTACTTTTAATCCAACAAGAAAAGCAGAACAAATTAGATTAAACCCAAGAGTCCACGCCGTTATTTGGCCTAAAGGACAAGAAGGAATCCGAGGCTTACAGATAGACGGTGAAGCTTACAAAATTAAAGATGAAGATGAAAAAAAGAAAGCTTACAAGTTAGTTCTTGAAACAACAGAAGCTTTCAAAGAATTCATGGATGATGATTTTTTAATCAAGAACGATGTTGTTGGTTATTACAGAGTAAAGCCAACAACTATAAAATATGTAGATTTTTATCAGGAAGAAAAATTTGAATGGAAAACTTTTCCAGCTAATAAAACTTCAGCACTAAAGTTTGCTTTCAGGATGGCATTAAAAAGAGTAGGCCTGTGGTTAAGAACTATTCGAGCACCTTTTTTAACTGCTACTTTTGCTCCTATATTTATTGGGTCAGCAGTCGCATGGAATGATTTAAAAACAAACAACTTAATAAGTGAATGGTCATGGAATATGTTTTGGCTAGTTCTTTTTGGTGCATCTTTAGCTCAAATAGCTACTAATTCATCAAATGATTATTTTGATCATACTTCTAATGCGGATGAGATAAATAAAGTTGCAAGTCCTTTTAACGGAGGAAGTAGAGTAATACAGGTTGGACTAATGACACCAGGCCAGGTCTTGCTTACAGCTTTGGCAAGTATTGTTGGAACAATTGCTATAGGTTTATATATAAATCAACAAATTAGTGGTCAGTTCTTTGGAAATACTCCAATTTTGTGGACAGGTATTATTGGCACTTTTCTTGCACTTGGGTATACAGGAGATCCAATAAGGCTTGGGTACAAAGGGTTAGGAGAAATAGCTATAGCTCTAGGGTTTGGCCCAGTCATGGTTATGGGAGCTCACTATGCTTTAACTTCACCATTACACAATAATAATTTGTCATCCTGGAATTGGATCGAAGCTCTAATAGCTTCAGTACCGATTGGATTATTAGTTATGTTGATTGTTTGGATTAATCAGTTCCAAGACGCACCGTCAGACGCTGCAGTAGGAAAAAACACTTGGGTAGTAAGGACTGCTATTGAAGATGGGTGGATGAGACTTGAAAAACCATTATCACTATATAAGCAATTTATGATCGAAGCTTTTATCGCAGTTGGTGTAATTGGTGTTATCAGCTTTTTCACTGATTATGGAACAGTCTATGCGTTTATTGCTTTGTTGCCAATCATTCTTGTATGGAAAGCCTTCAAAATGGCTGATGAATGGATGATAAAGTGGAATAATCCAGATGCTGATCGTCAAAAAGTTCCTTACGAGCTTTTACTTGTTAATGTTTCAACTATTGGAATACATTTTTTAACAGGAATATTGCTTTCTTTAGCTTATATATTATCTAGTTAGATTCTTCTTTAATTCTTTTATTAGCTAATTCAATATAGTCTTTATTGGTTTCATAACCTATATAGTTTCTATTTAAATTAACAGCTCCTAAAGCTGTTGTTCCACTGCCCATAAATGGATCAAGTATAAGTTCATTTTCATATGTATATAGTTTTATAAATCTTTCTACAAGTTCAGTAGGGTACGGAGCCGGATGTCCAATTTTTTTTGCTCTTGCCGGTGGTATGTTCCAGATTGAGAGGGTTGAATCCATAAACTCTTCTTTTTTAATAGTTGACTTGCCTTTATTAATTTTGCTCATTGATTCTTTAGAAAAAACTAATAAATATTCATGTACATCTCTAATTACCGGGTTTGAGGCTGAAAGCCAGCTTCCCCATGCAAAGTTTGCATTCGCACCTTTTGATTTTTGCCAGATTATCTCACCTCTCATTATGAATCCAAGATTTGTTAAAAGGTTTGTATATTTATCAGAAAATGGAATATATGGTTTCCTTCCAAGATTTGCTACATTAACGACAAGCCTGCCTCCAGATTCTGTAACTCTATATACTTCTCTAAAACAGTTTTCAATCATTGCCCAGTACTCTTCATCACTCATTTCGACGTCACTTAATTTTCCAATATTATAAGGAGGAGAAGTAATTGTTAAAGCCACACAATTGTCTAATAGTTCTTCCATATTTTCTGAACTTTTATTGATTAATTTATTTTTTACTTTTGAAATATTATTACTAGAAGTGTCTTTTGGTACTAGGTCATCTTGAAACTTAGATACAAATCCCTTTCTTGAACCTGATCCTTCTTTAAATACTGATTTTTTGACCATATTATGTTTCTAAGTCTATCAAACCATACTTAACGGTTTCTTGGCTTTCTAAATCTAATATTTTTTCTTCTACCCCTTTGTAATTCTTGTGTTTTAGATAGATAAGATTATCTAATTCCAAAATATTTTTATTTGTATCATTTTCAGAAACCCAAATTATTCTTTTTAAACCACTCTCATTAATTGCTTCTATAAATACATCTCTTTCGTTAGTTTCAAAGAAGACTCCGCAAAAAGCTCCTCTGCATGCAGTAGATATATGAGTGTCATCAGTAACGTCACCAACAGCTTTTTTTCCTTGTAGTTTGTTAATATAGTTTTCTTCATTTTTGTTTGAGACAAAAAGTCTCAAATCTTGGTTTTGCAGGCTGAGCTTGTTAATAATCTCAGCTTCAATTTCGTTTGTTGGGTTTACACATATAACTGGCATATCTTTATTTTAATTTGTTAAAAAATCTAGTTAGATAGTACTTATTATTGAACTGGTTTAGAACTACAATAAGAGTATGGCTGACGTTAATATCGATATTGGTAAATACTCACTTGGGTGGTCTGACCCTGAAAAAAATGTCTTCAAACCAGAAAAAGGGTTGAATGAAGACATAATCAGAAGAATGTCTGAAATAAAAGAAGAACCC
>Ga0208261_1000266_pt1 | contig 21725 bp, 17 predicted proteins | sample Knorr_S7_td_DCM__FD_185595 | JGI IMG/M metagenome (GOLD analysis project Ga0208261, IMG submission 185595) | Marine microbial communities from Southern Atlantic Ocean transect - Knorr_S7_td_DCM_ad_131m_LV_B (SPAdes) (version 3) | ecosystem: Environmental > Aquatic > Marine > Oceanic | place...
AAGAAGAAATAATAGATAAAGGAGGCTTTATATTTTTTGCTTTATATCAGGACGAAGTAGTTGGTACTATGGCTCTTCTTCCAAGAGATGATAGTGTTTTTGAATTAAATAAAATGGCAGTAAAAAAAGAATTAAGAGGAAAAGGCATAGGTAACCAACTTATTCAATTTACTATTGACTTTTGCAAAGAAAAAAAATTCAAATCAATAATTTTATATTCAAATACGGTGCTTAATAACTCTATTTACCTATATAAAAAATATGGATTTAAAGAAATTAAATCTAAAGGAGATCCTCCCTATAAGAGAAGTGACATAAAAATGGAGATGCAACTAGTTTATTCTTGATACTAACTTATCATGCCAACCTTTCCATGAATATTTTTTTGCGTATACAAAGAGTAAAATTGGATAAACTATCAATGGAACTATAAAATTAAGTGCTGTTAGCGCTGGATCAGATATATCCCTCAAAATAGATTCAGTTTCAAATACCGTCCAACTTGAAGTTAATAGGAGTACTATAAATAGATTATTAGCAGCATGAAAACCTATAGCTAATTCAAGTCCTTCATCCATTAGGGTCATTATACCAAGGACAAAACCATAAGCTAGATATTGAACCATAATCAAGTATCCCAGTGCTTCAACTTCAGGATTCAATAGATGCAGTCCTCCAAAAATAATAGAAGTAAAAAGCAGTCCCATCAAGCGACTATTAAATAATCCTCCAAAACCTTGCATTAGGTATCCTCTAAATACAAGTTCCTCAACAGTAGTTTGAACTGGTATAAGGAAAATTGCAATAACAGATAGAATTAAAAATTCTTTAAGCTTAAAGTTTAGTTCATAGTTTTCTGGTGAAATAAAATAACCTATAATGACAAATGCAGTTACTACTGACCCCCAAAGTAAAAAAGAAAAGATTATTCGATTATAATCAACCTTTTTCCTCATCGTTACAATAGTCTTAAAAGATAACTCATGAAGCTTCGTTACAACTAACCATATTCCAGGAACAGTGATAAGCGAAGATAAAAGTATAAGAAATAACCTAAGATTAGATGGGATAGATTTTAAAATATCCATAGGATTCGAATCAGGCTCAAGAACAATATCAGTAGGGATTGCAAAAATTAAAGGAATCTGACCTATTTGATTAAAAACAATAATAATAAAAGATCCCAGTAAATAGTATCCAAAAGCTTTTTTTCTGTATGTTAATCTATCAAGAAACATTATTAAAAGCTACCTAAGATTATCATATAAATAAAAGAGAAAAACATATGAAAATATATAGTCTGAATATTGTATTTAATTAGTTTTCTACTATTATAATATTTAAATAATCCTGATATAAGATAATAGGAATAGATCATAGTCACAGGTATCAATACATATAAGAATAATGTACTTTGTGTCTCATTTAGTATATTCTGAGAAATAAAATACAATGAGCCAACTGCTAAAGCAGAATTTAAAGCATATATCCACTTAGAGGTTCTTTTCCCAAGTAGAACCACTAGATTATTTTTTCCAACCTTTTTATCAGATGTATAATCAGGGTATTGGTTTATAAACAAAATATTAGTTGTTAATAATCCTAGAGGAACCCCTATAAGGATTAAATTATAAAATTCCTGAGAATACAATATAATAGTATCACTTGATATTGCAAATCCTGTTCCTAAAGTAAGAAGAGGTCCAAATGCCAGGAAAATTGATAACTCACCAAGACCATAAAGTGAAGATAACTTAATTGGTTTAGCTGTATAAAAGTATCCAATAAATACTCCTATTCCTGCAATTATTAGAGAGTTAATTGCATTTGAAGTAGAGCCAGTGTTCATATAACTTACATATAGAATTGCAAGAGCAGTTATAAGACCTAATATAAACATTCTATTAGCTAAACCTTTAGTTCCTTTTAGTGTTATTAGTCCAAGTTCTACTGCTCTGCTTCCTCCTGATAGTTGAGCACCTTTTAAGACTGAAGAGTTCATCCCTGCATTAAAGTACTCTGTATTAGCTTCATCAGTTCCATCAGAAACATCATAGTAATCATTATATAAATTAGAGAATAGATGGAAAAAAAGTATACCAAATGTTGTTAGAATCAATGATATTGGGCTAAATATATTATCCCCTATTCCAGCATAATATGATGCAACTGAAAAAATAGGAAATAAAGAAGCAGAAGCAAAACCAACTCTTGTAATCGCAACACCCTTAATGATTTTTGTTAGAAAATTTATCTTGACATTAACTTCCTCTGATATCTCCTCAGTAATTCCACAATATCCAGTTTGTGGATTTTCTTTTCCATTAGCAAAATTTGGAGTTATTTTAATCTTTGCAGAAAATTCACTACCATCTTTTCTGACAAAATTTGTTTTTGTTACATGCTCTCCTTTATTATTAGCATTTTTAAGCCAACCTAAAACATTTTGAAGAACAATCTCTCCAGGTGAGAATATAGATACCCTCTTGATACCTACTAACTCCTTTGAATCATAACCAAACATTTGGATTGCTCCATCATTTAGATTCGTTATTAAGCCCTCCATATCACATATAATAACACTTTTCATATTTTAATTTATTTAAAGCGCAAATATAATAGAGTAATCTATTTAAAAGAAATTATTAGTAAAAAAGATATTAAAGAGTCAGTGTAGTTAATTTAGCAAAAGAAATATCTCTTCCATCTTTGTCTGTAATAGATATTTTCCATAGCTGCATTGTCCTTCCTAATTTTATTGCATCTGCTCTGGCAAATACTTCTCCTGATTCTATTCCCCTTACATGATTAATCGATAATTCAATACCTCTTAGCATCTGATTATCTTTTTTTGCAAAAACTGCCGAGGCTGCACTTCCAACTGTCTCAGCTAGCGCTGCTGTAGCCCCACCATGAAGAACACCGGCAGGCTGATGGAGATCTGGAGTCACATTCATCTTAGCAACTAGATAGTCCTCCCCTACCTCAATAAATTCTATGCCAAGTTTAGTGCTTAAGGTTCCTTGATTTCTGGAATTTACAATACTTAATAGTAGTTCTTTGTCCATTCAATGACTACTCTTTGACCTCTTCAAAGTCTACATCTTGCACATCATCACCTTCTGATTTTTCATCTCCGCCTGTGGAAGATTTTTCATCAGTTTGAGATTCTGGATTTTCAGCTTGAGCTTTGTACATTTCTTCAGATGCATTTTTCCAAGCTTCATTTATTTCATTTAATGAAGATTCTATTTTCTCAAGATCCTTTGATTCATGAGCCTTCTTTAATTCTTCTAGAGCTGATTCAATAGGTTTCTTTTTATCATCTGAAAGTTTATCTCCAAATTCTTTTAACTGTTTCTCAGTTTGAAATATCATTTGATCTGCACTATTGAATTTATCTACTTCATCTTTTGCCTTTTTATCAGCCTCAGCATTTGCCTCAGCATCTTTCTTCATCTTATTAATTTCCTCTTCTGTTAAACCAGATGAAGCTTCAATCCTTATATCTTGAGACTTATTAGTTGCTTTATCTAATGCACTAACCTTTATAATACCATTTGCATCAATATCAAATGTTACCTCAATTTGAGGAACACCCCTAGGTGCTGGAGGGATTCCATCAAGATGGAACCTACCTATAGTTTTATTATCTTTTGCCATTGGTCTTTCCCCTTGTAATACATGGATTTCCACCGATGGTTGATTATCCGCAGCAGTTGAAAATACTTGAGATTTTTTTGTTGGTATAGTTGTATTTGCTTCAATTAACTTGGTCATAACATCACCCATTGTAGCAATTCCTAATGATAATGGAGTAACATCAAGCAATAAAACATCCTCAACATCTCCCGTAAGCACTCCCCCTTGAATTGCTGCTCCTACTGCAACAACCTCATCAGGGTTAACACCTTTAGATGGCTTTTTCCCAAATAATTTTTCTACTTCTTTCTGAATGATCGGAATTCTTGTAGACCCTCCTACTAAAATTACCTCATCTATATCTGATTTAGATAAGCCTGCATCCTTCATTGCTTTTTTAACTGGCTCTAAAGATCTTTTAACCAATTCATCTGATAGTTTTTCAAACTTTGCCCTTGTAAGAGTAGTAACAATATGTTTAGGGCCAGATGATGTAGCAGTAACATATGGTAAATTAATCTCAGTCTGAGTTGATGAAGATAATTCAATCTTTGCTTTTTCTGCAGCCTCTTTTAATCTTTGAAGAGCCATAGGGTCTTCTCTCAGATCAATTTGTTCTGATTTTTTAAATTCTTCAGCTAAAAGGTCAATTATCACTTGATCAAAATCATCACCACCTAAGTGAGTATCACCATTGGTTGCAAGCACTTCAAATACTCCATCTCCTAGTTCAAGAATTGAAATATCAAATGTACCACCACCTAGATCATATACTGCAATTTTTTTATCCTTTCCTCCTTTGTCCATTCCATAAGCTAAAGCAGCTGCAGTTGGTTCATTGATAATTCTTTCAACCTTTAATCCTGCAATCTCTCCTGCTTCTTTTGTTGCTTGTCTTTGTGAATCATTAAAATATGCTGGAACTGTAACAACAGCCGAAGTAACACTCTGACCAAGATAATCTTCAGCAGTTTTCTTCATTTTCTGAAGAACCATTGCAGATAATTCCTGTGGAGTATATAACCTTCCATCTATATCAACTCTTGGAGTATTATTATCTCCTTTTGCTACTTTATAAGCAACAGTTTTAACCTCCTTAGAAGATTCTGAATACTTATTCCCCATAAACCTCTTTATTGAAGAAATAGTTTTTGTTGGATTTGTTACAGCTTGTCTTTTCGCTGGATCACCAACTTTGATTTCACCATCTTCAACAAATGCAACTACAGATGGTGTTGTTCTTTTTCCTTCAGCATTTGGTATAACTACAGGCTCACTACCCTCCATTACAGAGACACATGAATTTGTAGTTCCTAAATCGATTCCTATAATTTTACTCATAACTTTATATTTTTAAATACTAATGACAAGCATTGTGCCAATGCCTGTATAGGTGACATTATGTCATGTTTGTCATTAATTTATTTACATTACTTTTGTCAAAAAAATTCATGATGAGCCAATCTAAACAAGACAGGGTTACAATAAAAGTGCTAGAAGAGATGAAAAGTAACAATGAAAAAATTTCTATGCTTACTTCATATGATTATAGTTTTGCAAAGATAATTGATAGCGCAGGTATTGATATAATATTAGTTGGCGATTCTGCTTCAAATGTTATGGCTGGACATGAAACTACCCTGCCAATTACTTTAGATCAAATGATTTATCATGCAAGCTCAGTTGTAAGAGCTGTAAAAAGAGCATTGGTTGTTGTAGATCTTCCATTTGGAACTTATCAAGCAGATTCTAAAGTAGCATTAAAATCAGCAATAAGAATTATGAAAGAATCAGGAGCACACGCTGTAAAACTAGAAGGCGGTAAACTTGTAAAAGATTCAATAGAAAGAATTCTAAAAGCAGGTATTCCTGTGATGGGCCATTTAGGACTAACTCCACAATCAATCTATAAGTTTGGAACATATAATGTTAGAGCAAAAGAAGAAAAAGAGGCAAAAGTATTAATAGATGATGCATTATTACTTGAGGAAATTGGTTGTTTTTCTTTAGTCCTTGAAAAAATACCTAACATACTCTCTAAAGAGGTGCTAAACAAAACAAAAATTCCAATTATAGGTATTGGTGCTGGGTCAAGTCTAGATGGCCAAGTTCTTGTCTCACATGATATGCTTGGCATGAACAAAGATTTCAGCCCTCGATTTCTTAGAAGATACCTTGATCTAGACTCGTTAATTAGCAATGCTGTTAAAAAATACTCAAAAGACATAAAAAGCGGGAACTTTCCTGATAAGAAAGAACAATATTAAATTGCATCTAGACGACCATAATATCATCTTTGAGGATAATCATCTAATTATTATAAATAAGCCTGCTGGATTATTAGTTCAAGGAGATAATACAGGGGATAAAAGCTTAATCGATTTAGTTAAAAAATATCTAAAAATTAAATATTCTAAGAAAGGAAATGTGTTCCTAGGATTAGTCAATAGAATTGATAGGCCAACATCTGGAATTGTAATTCTTTCAAAAACCAGCAAAGCACTCTCAAGGATGAACTCTATTTTTAAGAACAGGGAAATTAAAAAGTTATATTGGTGTATTATAAGCAAAAGCTTCCCTAAAGATCATGGGACATTAACTGGATGGTTTAGAAAAAATTCAAAACTAAATAAATCTTTTGTTTACGATAAAAAAGTAAACAATTCAAAATTAGGTTCGTTAAAATATAAAAAAATTAAAGATTTTAAAAGATATAGCCTATTTGAGGTAAATCTTGAAACGGGTAGACATCATCAAATTAGAACACACTTCTCAAAACTTGGCTATCCAATTGTTGGTGACTTAAAATATGGTGCTAAAAGATCATTGAAAGACGGCAGTATACATCTTCATTCAAGAAGGATTATATTTCAGCATCCGATAAAAAAAGTTAAAATCGACCTTATTGCTGAACCTCCTAAGAATGCTTTATGGACTGCTTCTCTTTTCGATTAAGACTAATGGCTTTCTCTCTAATAATATGCCTAAGCGGTTTTGCTTTAATTTTGCTTTCTAGATAAGACAAAACATCCAAGTATAAAAAAGATCTTTTCTCATAAGGATCATCTTCAAACTTTTTAAGCTCTTTATATAAGATCTTTAAGCTATCTTTTATATCATGAGGGTAAATATTTTCAAGGCTTCTAACATATTTTAATAGCGCCTTCTGCACTTCATGGAGATCGTTCATTTTTAAAAGATATTTATATGTATCTCTAATTATTTTATCTAAATGATAATCATATCCCGCTTCATAGTGTGCCATTAAATTTAATATCCTCGTAAAACATTGAAGGTCTTCTCTCATCTTAACATTTTTATCTTTAATGATCTTATCCAGGTAAACTATACATTTTTCATAATCATCTAAAGCAAAGTACATGCAACCTATTTTATAATAAAGAAGCATGATATGTGTAGGATCAATTAGATCTTTATTTTTTTTAATACCTTCTAAAACATCAGGAATAATATTCAAACTTTCTTCAAAGTTACCTTCCAAAGCATATAGATTAAACAAATTATTGTATTTATATAAAAAACTCAATGAAGAAGTATTCTGATTTTTTTGGAAATCATTGCTTTCAATATTGTTGATTAATTGGATAAGTGTCTTCTTAAATTTGACAGGATACTTTATAAGGGTTAAAGCTTCTAAAAGATAATTAGTTCCCTTTAAATAAAAAACGGGGTGTATATTTATCATTTCAGGATTTTTTTCAAACATAGCAACCCATTTTGAGGCATACTTATAACTAGATAAAAAGTCTTGTGTTATTAGACTATACCAAACCCAAGCTTTATAATAAAGAATTTGCTCCTTAAATCCTAGATTATCAATTTTTATCTTTGGCATTCTAGAATAAAAGAACTTGGTTAATTTTTTATAATCCTCATCACTTTTAACATAACCAACTTTTATAAGCTTTTCATATAATTTTAGAGAGATATTTGAAAGTCTGCTTGAAATATCATTCTGTTTTCTCAAATAATCAGATTGAGTTGTCAATTCTTTAGTTCTGTTTGACATACTTCTAGTAATATATTGAGACTCTATTAGCTTTTCAAACTCTACAATTTCATATGCAGAAGTCTTTTCATCATACTTATAGGCAATATTTTTAGCCTTTTCAAGAGCCTTTAAACTTTGTTTGTAAAGACCTTTTTGATATAATATAGTAGCAAAATCAATTTGGCTTCTGATTTTAAGTCTAATATTTTTATGGACTGGATTTAACCTTAGACTAATTAATATTTGTTTGTATAAATGGGCCTTTAAATTAGATAATTGCTGTTTAGAAACTATACCTTTCTCTAGGATTATTTTCTCATCATAATTATCCATTTTCTCTAATTGATTAAATAAGTTTAAAAACTTTGAATCCTCATTAGAGTGCATTCTTCCAACAAATAATTTGAATTGCCTCTTTTCTGATTTAGTTAATGACTTAACTAAAACAAATAAGTTATCTTTTACATCATTAGTCATTGTATTAAATTTTTATTTAAAATACTGGTTATTAATCTATTAAATCAATTACAAATGTAACGAATATTGTAATAATTAATGGTTTTTTTCATCAAATCTATAGATATGTAATAAATTCGTGTACAAGATGAAAGATCTAGTAAAAATATTTGATACAACATTAAGAGATGGAGAACAAGTACCAGGTTGTAAACTTGATACTAAAGATAAATTAAAGTTAGCTATACATCTTGATAATCTTGGAGTAGATATACTTGAAGCAGGTTTTCCAATTTCTAGTCCTGGTGATTTTGAATCTGTGGTAGAAATTTCAAAAAATATTAAAAACGCATCAGTGTGTGCTTTGAGTAGAGCAAATGAAAAAGATATTGAAGTAGCTGCTGAATCTCTTAAGCATGCAGTAAAACCTAGAATTCATACAGGAATAGGGACTTCGGATATTCATATAAAATACAAATTTAACTCAAACAAAGATTCAATAATTGAATTAGCAAAAAAATCAGTTTCTTATGCTAAAAGATTTGTAGAAGATATAGAGTTCTATGCTGAAGATGCAGGTAGAACTGAAAATGAATTTCTTGCAAAAGTCTGTGAAGAGGTTATTAAATCAGGGGCAACAGTACTTAACATCCCTGATACAACTGGCTACTGTTTACCAAGTGAGTATGGGGAAAAGATTAAATTTTTAAAAGAAAATGTGGAAGGGATTAATGATGTAACCATTTCATGTCATTGTCACAATGATCTTGGACTGGCTACTGCAAATTCAATCTCTGGAGTAATCAATGGTGCGCGACAAATAGAGTGTACAATTAATGGTATTGGAGAAAGAGCGGGTAATACTTCTTTAGAAGAGGTTGTAATGATAATGAGGCAACATCCTAATCTAAATCTGGATACTAATATAAATTCAAAATTACTTTATAGAACAAGTCAAAAAGTTTCAGAATTAATGGGTATGCCTGTTCAACCTAACAAGGCTGTTGTTGGCTCTAATGCCTTTGCTCATAGTTCTGGGATTCATCAAGATGGAGTTATAAAGAAAAGGGAGACATATGAAATTATTGATCCTAAAGATGTTGGTGTTGATAAATCTTCTATTATACTAACTGCGAGAAGTGGAAGAGCAGCCCTTGCATATAAGATGAGAGAGATTGGTGTAGAATTAACTAAGGTTCAACTCGACTCTGTTTATCAAGAATTCCTTACTTTAGCTGACATTCAAAAAGAGGTTTCAGAAAAAGATTTACCAATTATTTTAGAAAAACAAAATATTAAGTATGGGTAAGACATTATTTGACAAAGTTTGGGATAATCATGTTATAAGTAAAATTGAAAATGGCCCAGATGTATTATTTATTGATCGTCACTTTATTCATGAAGTAACAAGTCCTGTTGCTTTTGTTGGGCTTAAAAGCAGAAATTTAAAAGTTTTATTTCCAGATAAAACTTTTGCGACAGCAGACCATAACACTCCAACTATAAATCAACACTTGCCAATTAAGGATGTATTATCTGCTCAACAAGTAAAAACTTTAGAAAAAAATTGCGAAGAACATGGTATAGATTTTTGGGGACTAGGACATAAAATGAACGGAATTGTCCATGTTATTGGACCAGAAAACGGTATAACTCAACCAGGATTGACTATAGTCTGTGGTGACTCACATACTTCAACTCATGGAGCCTTCGGAGCTATTGCATTTGGAATTGGGACTTCTGAAGTTGAGATGGTTCTTTCATGTCAATCTATAATGCAGCAAAAGCCAAAAAAAATGAGGATTACTATAGATGGAAAATTAAATGATTTTGTAACTCCAAAGGATGTAGCTATATATATTATTAGCCAACTTTCTTCTTCTGGAGCAACTGGTTATTTTGTTGAATATGCTGGAGATGTATTCAAATCAATGAGTATGGAGGGAAGAATGACTGTTTGTAATCTAAGTATAGAAATGGGTGCTCGAGGAGGAATGATTGCTCCTGACGAAAAGACTTTTGAATACCTTAAGGGTAGAGAATTTTCTCCAAAAGATAAAGAGTGGGATAATGCTATAAAAAACTGGAGTAATTTAAAGTCTGATTCCGATTCAGTTTTTGACAAAGAAATTTCATTTAATGCGAGTGACATTGAGCCTATGATAACATATGGGACAAATCCTGGTATGGCAGTTCCTATTTCAAAAGAAATTCCTGATTTTGATAATTCAGGTTCAAAAGCTTCCTTCTCTAAGTCACTAAAATATATGAATTTCAAAGAAGGTGATGTAATGCTAGGTAAAAAAATTGATTATGTATTTCTAGGAAGCTGTACTAATGGAAGAATTGAAGATTTTAGATCATTTGCAAGTTTAATTAAAGGGAAAAGAAAAGCAGAGAGTATTGATGCATGGCTAGTTCCTGGATCTCATAAAGTACTAAAAAGCATAAAAGAAGAAGGAATACTTGAAATTTTGGAAAGTTCTGGTTTTAAACTAAGAGAACCAGGATGTTCAGCATGTCTAGCTATGAATGATGATAAAATACCTGCTGGAAAATATGCAGTTAGTACAACCAATAGGAACTTTGAGGGAAGACAAGGTCCAGGAGCAAGAACACTTCTTGCAAGCCCTTTAGTTGCTGCAGCATCTGCAATTACTGGAAAAATAACTGACCCTAGAGAAATTATTTAATATGGCTTACGATAAGTTTAATATAATTAAAAGCTCAGCTGTTCCTTTAAATATAGATAATGTTGACACTGATCAAATAATTCCCGCTAGATATCTTAAAGCAACAGAAAGAAAAGGATTTGGAGATAACCTTTTTAGAGATTGGAGATATAACAGTAATAATGAAATAATTAAGGATTTCCCCCTAAATAATGAGGATTATTCAGGAAGAATTTTAGTTGCTGGTAAAAACTTTGGATGTGGTTCATCGAGAGAGCATGCAGTTTGGGCTATCTATGATTATGGTTTTAGAGCAGTCGTATCAAGTTTCTTTGCTGATATTTTTAAAAACAATTGTTTAAATATAGGTGTCCTTCCTGTTCAAATATCAGAAGATTTTCTAGATGAACTATTCAGTGAAGTAGAAAGAGATAATAATAGTCAATTTGAGATTAACCTTCCGAAACAATCTATTAGTATTATATCAAATGGTCAATCCGAAAATTTTAATATTAGTAAATACAAAAAGGAAAATATGATGAATGGATTTGATGATATTGATTATTTAGTTGACAGAAAGGAAGATATCATTACTTTTGCAAATAAAATTCCTCGATAATGGCTAGGAAACTTATAGAGATAATGGATACAACATTGAGGGATGGTGAACAAACATCTGGGGTATCCTATACTCCTAATGAAAAATTAACTATTGCAAAGTTCCTTATTGATAAGTTAAATATTGATAGAATTGAGGTCGCTTCTGCTAAAGTTTCAGATGGGGAACTTGAATCAGTCAAAAAAATAACTAATTGGGCAAAAAAAAATAAAAAAATTAATTGTATAGAGGTTTTAACTTTTGTAGATAATGGATTGTCTATTGATTGGATATCAAGAGCAAACTGTAAAGTTCAGAACCTACTAACTAAGGGTTCTCTCAATCACTTAAAGTATCAATTAAAAAAAACCCCAAAGGATCACTTTATTGATATCTCTAAAGTATTAAAAAAAGCTAGCGCTAAAAAGATTATTACAAATGTATACTTAGAGGACTGGAGCAATGGTATGAAAAACTCAAAAAAATATGTTTTTGAATACCTAGAATTTTTATATAAACAAAATATCAAAAGATTATTACTCCCTGATACACTTGGAATATTAACTCATTATGAGGTCTATCAATTTATTAATGAAATAAAAAACAAGTTTCCTGACTTTCATATTGACTTTCATGGTCACAATGATTATGATTTAAGTGTAAGTAATGCCATAGAAGCCATAAGAGCTGGATGCGATGGGTTACATCTAACTGTTAATGGTATGGGTGAAAGAGCTGGTAATACTCCGCTTTCAAGTACTATAGCATCAATTAATGATTTTCTTCCTAATTATTATACAAATGTTAATGAAAGTAATTTATATCAGGCAAGTAAAATTGTTTCAACTTTTTCTGGTCAAACAGTATCTTCAAATAAACCTATAGTAGGAGAGAATGTTTTTACTCAAACTGCAGGAATACATGCTGATGGAGATAACAAAAAAGACCTATATCATAATTTAAGCCCTGAAAGGTTTGGGAGAAAAAGAAAATATGCTTTAGGAAAAACCTCTGGAAAAGCAAATATTAAAAATAATCTAGATGAATTGGGAATTAAACTTTCAGATAAAGAGCTTAAAATGGTTACGTCAAAAGTAATAGAGCTTGGAGATAAGAAAGAAAGAGTAACAATCGAAGATCTTCCATATATAATTAATGATGTTCTTGACTATCCCGAAAAAAATAAAAAAGTGATAATTGATTCTTATGTTCTAACTAGTGCTAAAACACTAAAACCTTCTACTGCGTTATCAATGATAATTGAAAATAAATTATATCAAGAGACTGCATCAGGTGATGGTCAATTTGATGCATTTATGAATGCATTAAAAAGCATATATAAAAGTATTGGCTTAAAGCTTCCTAAATTGATTGATTACTCTGTAAGGATACCTCCTGGAAGTGATTCTGACGCACTTTGCGAAACAACAATTACTTGGAATTCAGGAAAAAAGAAATTTAAAACAAGAGGTCTTGACTCTGATCAGACTGTTGCTGCAATAAAGGCAACAGAAAAAATGCTAAACATATAATAAAATGGAATTAAATATAGCAGTTTTACCTGGAGATGGCATAGGACCTGAAGTAACAAATGAAGCAATTAAAGTTTTAGACATTATCTCTAAAAAGTATAATCATAAAGTTAATCTTTCAGAAGGATTAGTTGGTGCAGTTGCAATTGACAAAACAGGTAATCCTTATCCTGATGAAACACATCAAATCTGTGAAAAATCTGATGCAGTCCTTTTTGGAGCAATAGGAGATCCAAGATATGACAATGACCCTACTGCAAAAGTTAGACCAGAGCAAGGTTTACTTCAAATGCGTAAAAAACTTGGACTATATGCAAATTTACGACCTACTATTGTTTTTGAATCACTCATTGACAATTCGCCATTGAAAAAAGATAGAATAGTGGATACAGACCTAATTTTTGTCAGAGAATTAACCGGAGGTATCTATTTTGGAGAAAGAGGAAGAAAGGATCATGGAAATTTTGCATATGATACATGTGAATATAATAGAAATGAAGTTGAAAGAATTGCTCAATTAGGATTTGAAATGGCCCTTAAAAGAAAAGGAAAACTATGTTGTGTTGATAAGGCGAATGTTCTTGAAACATCTAGACTATGGAGAGAAACAGTTCAGAATATGGAATCAAATTATCCCAATGTAGAAGTAAGTTACGAATTTGTTGATGCAGTTGCAATGAGATTAATCCAATGGCCTAGCGAATATGATGTGCTAGTTACAAGTAATTTATTTGGTGATATTTTAACAGATGAGGCATCGGTAATTTCTGGTTCAATGGGATTAATGCCATCAGCATCAATCGGATCAAATAATTCTCTATATGAGCCAATTCATGGTTCATATCCTGAAGCTGCTGGGAAAAATATTGCAAATCCTCTTGGGTCCATTCTTTCTCTAGCTATGATGTTTGAACATTCTTTTAGTCTAGAGGAAGAATCAAAAATTATCAGGAAAGCTGTAGATAATTCATTGAAAGAAAAGGTAACTACAAAAGACATTTCAGGAAATAATAAACCCCACACTACAACTGATGTAGGTAATTTTATCTGTGACTATATTAATTCTTAATTAAAGCAAGTAATCTGTTGAAATAAAGTTTGAATCTTTAGAGTCTAAAAGATTTTTTAATAATTTATTGTTTCCAACATTATCTTTTGAGGCTACAAAAGTTCTTATAGAAAATGCTCTAAGTGCATCATGGACACTCAATGTAATAACTGCTGAATTCTTTCTACCAGTAAAAGGGTAAATATCAGGTCCTCTTTGACATGCACTATTAATATTCACCCTACAGACAAGATTAACAAGAGTATCAATAAGTGGACCTATTTTTTTTGTATCATTTCCAAATAAGCTCACTTGTTGTCCATATTCAGATTTTGCCATATCGTCTAACGGTTCAGAAATTTCCTTAAAAGGAATAATTGGAATTACTGGACCAAATTGCTCTTCTTCATAAACTCTCATATCTTGATTTACAGGATATAGAACTGCAGGATAGCAATAATTATTTGACATTTCACCTCCCTTTTGGTTAATAACATTAGCACCTTTACTTTTAGCATCATCAATCAATTCCTGAATATATTTAGGTTTTCCAGGCTCTGGCAAAGGAGTTAGAAAAACATCTTTCTCCCATGGTAATCCAAACTTTAATTCATCTACAGCTTTAGAGAAGAGTTTATTAAAGTCATCCACAATTGATTCATGAACATATAAAACTTTTAATGCAGTACACCTTTGACCATTATACGAGAGTGTTCCAGAGATACATTCTTTAATTGCTAAATTAAGATCTGCTCCTGGCAGAACAATAGCAGGATTCTTTGCTTCTAGTCCCAGAACAAGTCTTAATCTATTTTTATTTGGATGCTCATCCTGCAATGAAACAGCTGAAGAACTGTGACCTATAAGAGCAAGCACATCAACAAAACCACTTTGCATTATTGGAGGACATATTTTTCTTCCTCTTCCAAAAAGAATATTTACAACTCCAGGGGGGAAACATTCTTTAAATGCATTCAACAATGGGGTAATTAGAAGGACACCGTGTTTAGCTGGTTTAAAAATAGTTACGTTACCCATTATAATAGCTGGTATCAACAAACAAAATGTTTCATTAAGCGGGTAATTGTAAGGTCCAAGACATAAAACAACACCCAAGGGACCTCTTCTTATATGAGCATGGATTCCAGAGTCTTTTTCAAATTTAGCTGAAGATCTATCAATCTTTTTATATTCTTCGATCGTATCATAAATATAATCAACTGTTCTGTCAAATTCTTTTTCTGAATCAGCTAGGGTTTTTCCTATCTCCCACATTAATAATTTTACTATAATATCTCTGTGTTTGCTCATTTTATCAGCAAATCTCTTCATGCATTTTAGTCTATCATATACCTTCATTGTTGGCCATTTTCCTTGGCCTCTTCCAAAAGCTTTTTTTGCAGATTCTAAGGCCTCTAGTGCAGATTCAGAGGACATATCAGGTATAGAACCAAGTAATGTTGGTTTGTTATTTTCATTCATAATTGACGAAAAAACATCAGATCTTGGGCCGTCCCAGTTCTTTAACTCACCATCAACTAGATATTTAGAAAAATCTATTTTATCAATTTTAAATTCGTTTGGTATCATTTTATTTGGGGCTAAATTTTAATAAATATTTTTCATAGTAGTCATATGCTGTCTAAGTTCTGAACCAATTTTTTCAATTGAATGCTCTCTTATATTATCACTTATGACTTTTAATCTTTCATTATCAACTGCAATATTGCTCTTGCTTAAAGCATCTGTTCCAATTATATCAGAATCAACATTATTAAAAAAGTCTTTTAATAGTGGAATTGCATCATTATTAAATAAATAACAACCATATTCTGCAGTATCAGATATTATGTTATTCATTTCATATAGTTTTTTTCTTGCTACTAAATTTGCGATTAATGGGAGCTCATGAAGTGACTCATAATAAGCAGACTCCTCTTTAATTCCATTATTGACCATAATTTCATAGGCTAATTCAACACCTGCTTTAATAAAAGCAATCATTAAAATACCATTATCAAAGTATTCTTGTTCTTCAATGTTTTGGTCAGTTGAAGATGTTTTTTCAAATACTGTTTGACTCGTTTCTTCTCTCCAATTTAATAATTCATTATCATCATTCTCCCAATCTCTCATCATAGTAGTAGAGAAACTTCCTGAAAGAATATTTTCCATATGCTTCTTAAAGAGTGGTGTTAATATCTCTTTTAGTTCCTCAGATAAATTATACGCTTTAATTTTAGCAATATTGTTTAGTCTATCCATCATTTTTGTGATACCACCATGTTTTAATGCTTCAGTAATAGTTTCCCATCCGTTCTGGACTAGTTTTGAAGCATATTTTGGTTCAATTCCTAATTCTAACATTCTGTTAAACGATAGTATTGAACCGGTTTGAAGCATTCCACATAAAATAGTCTGCTCACCCATTAGGTCAGATTTTACTTCTGCTACAAATGAAGATTCAAGAACTCCTGCCTTGTGGGATCCTAATGATACTGCATAAGCTTTGGATGCAGATAAGCCAATATTTTTGTAGTCATTATCAGGATGCACTGCAATCAAAGTAGGTACTCCAAATCCTCTCAAATATTCTTCTCTAACCTCTGAACCAGGTGATTTAGGTGCAACCATTATTACAGTTATATCATCTCTAACTTCCATCCCTTCTTCAACTATATTAAATCCATGGGAATAAGAAAGTATAGAATCTTTTTTCATTAAAGGCATCAATTTATTCACAACAGGAGTGTGATTTTTATCTGGCGTTAAGTTTATTACTAGGTCAGCAATAGGAATCATATCATCAAAATTTCCAACATTAAAATTATTTTGAGTCGCATTAAGAAAGGATTGTCTTTTGGAGTCAATTGATGATTGTCTTAACGCATAAGAGATATCTAATCCTGAATCTCGCATATTTAGCCCTTGATGAAGTCCTTGAGCACCACAACCAACAATGACTATTTTTTTTTCTTTTAAAAAAGAGACTCCATCACTGAATTCTGAGGAATCCATGAACCTACATTTTCCTAACTGAATTTTCTTTTCTTCTGGTGATAACTTGTTAAAATAATTTGTCATTTCTTTTTCTTTTTTTGATTTTTAAATTTATTTAAAATTTCTGATATACCCATCTTAGATTTTGTTACAGCAATCCTTCCTGATCTTGTAAATTGCAGCAGACCATATGGAGCGAGATCATTATATAGTTTATCTGTTTCATGCCTAAAACCTGTTTTTTCGATTACAAAGAATTTAGGATTTACTGTTATTATCCTGGCATTTGATTCTTTAATAGAATTCTGAATATGCCTTTCCTCAAAGAGAGAGTTTGATTTAACTTTATAAAGAGCAGTTTCTTGAAATATAGTTTCTTCATCAGTATGATAAAATGCTTTAATGACATCAACCTGTTTTTCAATTTGTTTAATAACTTTTTCAATTCCACTTTCAGTCATTTCAACAACAATTATAAACCTAAAAACATTTTCAATTTCACATTCTGATGTTGTAAAACTTTCAATATTTATATGTCTTTTTAAAAAGATGGCAGAAATTCTGTTTAATAATCCAACATTATTCTCTGTATAAATTGAAACTGTATATTGTATTTTTTTCTCCATTTTATTCTAGTCTTATGTCAGAAACTGAAGCTCCTGATGGTATCATAGGGAAAACATTATCTTCCTTTTCAACACATATTTCAAGAACAAATGGTTTCTTTGATTCTATCATTCTTTTAACTGCAGGCTCAAGGTCTGATCTACTCTCAACCCTTTCTGAATCTAAGAAATAAGCTTTAGCTATAGAAACAAAGTCTGGGTTAACCATCTCAGTTGAAGCATATCGTTTATCAAAAAATAATTGCTGCCATTGTCTTACCATCCCAAGAAAATCATTATTTAATATTACTATTTTAACAGGCAATTGAAGTTGAAATATTGTGCCTAATTCTTGAATAGTCATCTGATATCCACCGTCACCTATTACAGCTACTACTTCCCTTTTGGGTGCACCCATCTTAGCTCCTATAGCAGCTGGAAGAGCAAAACCCATTGTACCCAATCCTCCTGAAGTAATATTACTTTTAGAATCAATAAAGTTAGCATATCTACAAGCTACCATTTGATGTTGACCAACATCAGTAACAATTATAGCTTTTCCTTTTGTAAACTTGTTAATAGCAATTATTGACTCACCCATTGTTAATCCTTTTTTCTTTGGAGCAAGATCACTTTTAATTACTTTTTTAAACTCTTTTTTCATTAATTCATCGAATTTATTCACCCATTTTTTATATGATTTTGCTTTTATATTTCTTGTAAGCATTCTTAATGAATCCTTACAGTTTCCAATAACAGGAACATCTACTTTAATATTTTTATTGACTTCTGCTGGATCAATTTCCAAATGAATAATCTTAGCTTGTTTAGCATATGTTGAAGTATCACCAGTAACACGATCATCAAATCTCATTCCAATAGCAATTAATAAATCACATTTATTAGTTAAAATATTAGGTCCATAATTTCCATGCATACCAACCATTCCAACATTTAATTCATGCGATGTAGGAATAGCTGAAGCACCTAATATTGTCCAAGCTGCAGGAATTCCACTTTTTTCAACAAAATTCTTAAATTCTTTTTCTGCATTTCCAAGAATAACACCTTGACCCCAAACAATTAATGGGTTTTTTGCATTATTAATAAGTTCAGCTGCCTCTAATATTTTATTTTTATCAATCTTAGGCACTGGACTATAACTTCTAATACCAACACATTTCTTATACTTAAAATCAAGCATTTCAATTTGAGCATTTTTCGTAATATCAATTAATACTGGCCCAGGTCTTCCAGATTTAGCTATATAAAATGCTTTTGCAATTACATCAGGTACTTCAGAAGCTTTAGTAATCTGATAGCTCCATTTTGTTACAGGCATTGAGATACCAATAATATCAGTTTCTTGAAATGCATCAGAACCTAGTAAATGAGCTGGAACCTGACCAGTAATACAAACTATTGGTGTTGAATCAATCTGAGCATCAGCAATTCCTGTAACCAAGTTAGTAGCTCCTGGACCTGAAGTAGCTATTGCTACACCAACTCTTCCAGAAGATCTAGCATATCCTTGAGCAGCATGGACAGCTCCCTGCTCATGTCTAGTTAATACATGATGAACTTTATGTTGAAATTTAAAGAATTCATCATATACTGGCATTATAGCTCCACCAGGGTATCCATAAACAAGATCAACATTCTCTTTAATTAATGACTTAATTACTGCCTCTGCACCAGATATTTTTTTGTTTTTTTTCATTTTACTCATCTGTTACACATCCCTTAGATGCATTTGAAACTGATTTAACATATTTATATAAAATTCCTTGATTTATTTTTAAATCTGGTTTTTTCCATTTTTTTCTTCTTTCTCCTATCTCATTATCAGAAATATCAACACTAATAACGTTATTTTTTGAATCAATTGTTATAATATCTCCATCTTCTACTAATGCAATTACCCCTCCTTCAAAAGCTTCAGGAACAATATGTCCAACTACAAAACCATGAGTTCCTCCAGAGAATCTTCCATCTGTAATTAAAGCAACGTCGTTTCCTAAGCCTGCCCCCATTATAGCTGATGTTGGTTTGAGCATTTCAGGCATTCCAGGACCACCTTTAGGTCCTTCGTATCTGATAACTACTACTTCACCCTTGTTAACTTTTGAATTTTGGATTGCATCTATCGTTTCAAATTCGCTATTAAATACTTTTGCAGGACCTGAAAAAACTAATCCTTCCTTTCCAGTAATTTTTGCAACTGAACCTTCTTTTGCAAGATTTCCTTTTAATATTTGAATGTGTCCGGTTTCCTTAATAGGTTTAGATAAAGGGGAAATAACATCATTAGAGAAGTCTAAACTTTTAACATCTGATAAATTCTCTTCAATAGTTTTACCTGTTACGGTTAAACAATCCCCATGTATCATTTTATTTTCAAGCATATATTTTAAGACACTTGGTATCCCACCTATTTCATGTAAATCTTTCATTAAATATTTTCCACTTGGCTTTAAGTTTGCAAGAAAAGGAGTTGAGTCACTAATTTTTTGAAAATAATCAATTGAAACATCTATATTAGCAGCTTTTGCAATTGCAAGAAAATGTAAAACTGCATTTGTTGAACCACCAAGAACTGTAACTAACCTTAAAGCATTTTCAAGAGATTTAAGTGTAACTATATCTAAGGGCTTAATGTCATTCTCTATCAATGATTTTATTGAATCCCCTATCTCTTTGCATTCATCAATTTTATTCTGACTTGTAGCTGGATTAGAAGAATTATATGGCAATGACATACCAAGAGCTTCTATAGCTGAAGCCATAGTATTTGCAGTATACATTCCTCCACAAGCTCCAGGACCTGGACATGCATTCTTAATTACATTTTTAAATTCAGCCTCATCTATTTGTCCAGCTACTTTTTCTCCCCAAGCTTCAAATGCAGATACTACATCTAGTTCTTTATCTTTATAACATCCTGGATCTATTGTTCCACCATAAACCAAAATACTTGGCCTATTTAGTCTTAACATTGCCATTAAAGCGCCAGGCATGTTCTTATCACATCCAACTACAGTTACAAGCCCATCATATGACATCCCTTGAACAACAGTTTCAATAGAATCTGCTATTATATCTCTTGAAGGAAGTGAATATCTCATCCCTAGAGTACCCATAGATATACCGTCACTAACACCAATGGTGTTAAAAATTAATCCTACTATTTCTGAGTTATTTATACTTGTTTTTATATAGCTAGACAAATCATTCAGATGCATATTACAAGGATTTCCTTCATACCCTGTACTTGCAATACCAATAAAGGGTTTTTTGAAATCGTCATCTGTCAAACCAATAGCATGCAGCATAGCTTGAGCAGCTGGTTGAGAAGGATCTTGAGTTACGTTTTTACTATATTTATTAAGCATCTTTCTTTATATAATTCTAAATTATAAATCAATACATTACTTGTAAAATCAAATAAGGTATATTAATTACATTCAATTGTGAGTTAGCGTTGTTAAATATCTGTATGATAAGCATTTACATCGTTTTATTTCTTATAGCCAAATAAATATTTTAAATTTCTAAAGTTTTAAAGGTACATAAATTATAAATTTGCATTCTATGGACGAATCAAAAATCAATGATATAATTAATTCTCAAAAAGATTTCTTAGATTCCAATTCTAATAGTATCAATTCGAGAATCTTACTTTTAAAAAAGTTACTAATTAACATTAAATTATTTGAAGAAGAAATTTATGAAGCTCTTTCTAAAGATCTTAATAAAGCCAAATTTGAATCTTTTCTAACAGAGATTCTTCTTGTAGAAAAAGAGATTAAACTTTTTATAAAAAAAATAAATAAATGGTCAAAAGACAAAAAAGTAAAAGCATCGATATTAAACTTTCCTTCAAGAAATTATCTTAAGCCACAGCCATATGGAAGAGTTCTTATTATAACTCCATGGAACTACCCATTTCAACTGTCTTTAACGCCTTTAATTGGGGCCTTTAGCTCAGGAAATACTGTTGTAATTAAACCTTCTGAATTGGCTCCCAATACATCATCTGTGTTAAGTAAGTTAATCAAAGAAACTTTTCCAGAAAATATTGTTTCAGTTATTGAGGGAGATGCTGAAGTATCAAAAAACTTATTATCTAAAAAGTGGAATTATATTTTTTTTACTGGAAG
>Ga0208261_1000267_pt1 | contig 21703 bp, 22 predicted proteins | sample Knorr_S7_td_DCM__FD_185595 | JGI IMG/M metagenome (GOLD analysis project Ga0208261, IMG submission 185595) | Marine microbial communities from Southern Atlantic Ocean transect - Knorr_S7_td_DCM_ad_131m_LV_B (SPAdes) (version 3) | ecosystem: Environmental > Aquatic > Marine > Oceanic | place...
CCTCTTCTACTCGTTGCTTCCTCTCCTCCAAGTCATCACCTATTCCAGCGAGTCCTTCATCCGGAGCTGTTTCTATAGCTAATTCAATTGTTTTCTTAATCGAATCTCGGTTAAGAGTCGTCCATCTAATGTTTTCAATTCCAATCTGATCTGCCCAATGAGTTCCCACCCTGTGGACCTGAATGTGATCCGGATGCCCATACCCTCCATTTGGGTCGTATATAACCAAAAGATCAACATTTTCCTCGCGTAAAATATCCGCTAATCTCAAACTCGCTTCTTCAACGTTCGCCTGCCAGAAACAATCAGGGTTGGAATTGGATGGCGTGTCAATCATTCCGCTGTCCCTGTAGTTTAAGAATTCGACTCGTGTCACTCCCAAAATATTCGCTGATTTAATCAGCTCTCGAGTTCGTCTTTCCTCTAGAGGCTCCCCATCTTTTAGGACTCCTGGTACAGGTTCTCCTTCTTCTCCACGAGTGGCGACTACGAGAATTACGCGATCTCCAGATTCAGACAATAAAGCCATCGTTCCAGCTGTAGACAGTGCTTCGTCATCGGGGTGAGCGTGAAAGAAAACTATTGTCGACATCGAGATCTTTAGGATACAGCGCCACTGCTAAGCAGTTCAGTAATCTCTTCCTTTTTGAATCCAAACTGCATAAGCACTTCTTTACTGTGCTGGCCTGGATGAGCCGGTGGTCTCTCAATTTTTCCTGGCGTACGACTGAATCTCGGAGCTGGTGCTGGTTGGGTTACACCCGCAACTTCTACGAATGTTTTTCTTTCTACATTATGTGGATGTTCTACTGCTTCGTATGCAGAAAGAACAGGTGCGTAGCAAACATCACTACCGGCAAGTAGTTGATCCCATTCAGTTCTAGTTTTTGTAGCTATCAATTCGGCCATTTTTTGTTTCAATTCTGGCCATTTTTCTCGATCGTGTTGGGATGCAAATTCTTCTTGGTCAAGTTCCAATTTCTCTAACATTTCTTTGTAGAACTGGGGTTCTATTGATCCTAAAGATATCCATTCTCCGTCTGAGCATTCATAAACATCATAGAAATGGGCTCCCGTGTCTAGAAGGTTCACACCTCTTCCTTGTTGATGAAAACCTGTTTCCATCATTCCATAAAAGAAACTCATCAAACTTGCCGCACCATCAACCATCGCAGCGTCGACAACTTGACCTTGCCCAGATTGTCTAGCTTCAACAAGTGCGCACACCATTCCAAAAGCTAGGTACATGCCTCCTCCTCCAAAATCTCCTACAAGGTTTAATGGTGGCACTGGCCCACTTTCACTTCTTCCTATATGGGCCAAGACACCGGCTAATGAAATGTAGTTAATGTCATGTCCTGCTGCGTTTGCATAAGGTCCTTCTTGCCCCCACCCTGTCATTCGTCCGTAAACCAAAGCGGGGTTCCTCTTCAGACAGTCATCTGGTCCTACCCCTAATCTTTCAGCTACTCCTGGTCTGAAGCCTTCGAAAAAAATATCAGATGCCTCGACTAATCTGAGAACTGTTTCTTTTCCTTGCGGATTTTTAAGATCGATCCCGATACTTTTTCTTCCTCTGCTGATTATGTCATTTGGTGGGGAATTCTCATCAAACTCTTTCACTGAACCTGCACGATCAATACGTACGACATCTGCGCCCATATCAGCAAGCATCATTCCGCAAAAAGGACCAGGTCCTATTCCTGCTAGCTCCAAGACCTTCACTCCGTCTAAAGCACCCATTTTGTCTCCTGTTTTTTTAACTTATATTTTCAGCATTTTTTACGTGCTTAATTATTTCATTTGTGATCTTTGGCCAAGAACCCGGCGGGAGATCATGTCCCCACCCTTCAATCATGACTAGCTTTGCTGCAGGTATCACTTCTGCCGTGCGTTGTCCCCCGCTTGGATCGACAAGAGTGTCTGCACTTCCATGAAGTACGAGTGTAGGTGCCTTGATTTTCATAAGTGTTTCTTCGCGGTTTCCGCTTAAGTTCATGGCCCGCATTTGCCGGTCTTTGGCTTCATTCGATTTATTGGTGCGTTCGGCATATCTTTCAAAAATTTTTAAACAGTATTCATCATCGTGCCATTCAGTACTAGCCCAGATACGTCTGTCAGATAGATCTTTTAAAGCTCGCTCTTGTGGGTCGATCGGCGCAGGTGCTAACAAGGCATCTAATGCCTTCCCCTTTGGGATACCAAAACCTCTCTTGCCAGTGTTAGATGCCATTGAGGTGAGACTGCTGATTTTCTCTGGAAATTCAGCAGCAAAAATTTGAGCAACCATACCCCCCAAAGACATGCCCACGATATGAGCTTTTTCTACTGCCAAATGCTCCAACAGCTCTGCCGCGTCAGAAGCCATGTCTAATAGTTCGTACTCTTTCTGCATCTCTGATGACAGTCCGCTGTCTCTTTGGTCGTATCTGATTACATACAATCCTTCTTCAGCTAGCTTATTACAGAAACCTTCTTCCCATAGCAGCAACTGGCTTCCTAATCCGTGGATCAGTAAGAGTGTCGGGTCCGTCGAAGAACCAAAAGTCTCGTAACAAATTTTCACCCCTGTGGAGAGAAGGGTCTTAGGCATCAAGTTTCTTTCTTTTTCAAGTTTCAAATTAAGACTATCTGCTGGCCTCATTACCAATTCGTTGAATTCAGCAGTAGTTTCGTTATGTGAATAAAATTTTTGATCAAACTTTTAATCAAATAGAACCTCTGACCTTCTACGAGATTTTACGTCTGAGGGTCGATGTTTTTGTGGTGGAACAAAATTGCGCCTATCCGGAACTGGACGGATTCGATGTGGATCCAAATACTCGACATGTATGGATCAAAGATGAAGATTCTCCAGTTTGTTATCTCCGTGTTCTGAGAGTAAGTAAAGAAGTTTACAAAATCGGTCGAGTTGCAACGTCTCTTCACAATCGCAACAAAGGTATGGCGAAATCTCTAATAGAACACGTGATTGACACTACTTCTGGGGAGCTGATACTCGACGCTCAGGCTTATCTAGAAGACTGGTATGAAGAAATAGGTTTTACAACTAATGGTGAAGCTTTCGAGGAGGGTTGTGGGCATGACTCAAATTCGGGAATTCTTCATGTGCCAATGGTTTACAAAAGGGAAATTGATTAGCTCTCCGCTCAGGCACCCGACTGCACTTAGTGGATAAAGTGCGCCTTATGGGAAAACTTCACAAGGGAGAGAATTCTGCTTTTTCAGAAGAGCTCGACTTTGACGAATCAGACAATTTACTTCTAGGGCTAGATGAGTCCCAACTCCATGCTGTAACTGTAGAAGCAGAGCCCATAGCCATTCTTGCTGGAGCCGGTTCTGGTAAAACCAGAGTCCTTACCAGAAGAATTGCTTGGAGAGCAATGAAAGGAAAAGAGGATCCCAGACGTGTATTAGCTCTTACTTTTACTCGTAAAGCTGCTGGAGAACTTCGCTCGCGACTTTCGAGACTTGGCCTCAGGGATCAAATTGCTGCAGGAACTTTTCATTCTGTTGCTTACGCTCAACTCCGGATCTATTGGCAAGATCGAGGCATAAAGGAACCGTCTCTTCTAACAAATAAAATTTCTTTTGTTACAAACCTCTTACCGAGGGATAAACGTTCTACTGACACTCTTGATGTTGTGGGTGAAATCGAATGGGCAAAAGCTCGTCGCATTTCACCAGAAACTTATTTTGCAGAAGCTGAAAAGCACGAAAGGACACCACCATTAGCTCTTCAGGAAATTTCGAGTATTTATAAGAATTATGAAGAGCTTAAAACTGAACGAAGGTTTTTAGATTTTGATGACCTTCTGAGTTACTGTGCTAAAACGATCCGTAGCGACCGTTCTTTTGGTGAGGCTCAAAAATGGAGATTTCGGAACTTCTATGTGGACGAATTCCAAGATGTAAACCCTCTACAGTTCTCTCTTCTCTCAGCCTGGCTCGATGGTAGGCCAAGTCTTTGCGTGGTCGGTGACCCCAATCAAGCGATTTATGCTTGGAACGGCGCAGAGGCTGATCATCTCATTAGATTCAATGAACATTTTAGAGATTCGACTGTTGTGAGTCTGGGCAAAAATTACCGAAGCACCCCTCAAATAGTTGAGACAGCTTCTTGCCTCCTGGAAAGCTCGGGAGTTGAAGCTGTAAGGGGCGGAGGTTTAAAACCTTCCATTGCCGGCTATTCAGACGAAGAAGCCGAAGCTGCAGGTGTTGCCAAAAAAGTTGCAGAGATTCGTTCTTCTGGAGAGAAATGGTCAAATCAGGCGATTCTGGTAAGAACAAATGCGCAAACCGAAATATTCGCAAGTGCTCTTCGTGAAGAAGGAATTCCAGCAAAAACAGTTTCAGGAAGTGGCCTGCTCGACAGAAAAGATATAAAGACCGTAATTTCTGAATTAGCTAATTCAAGTAATCCGTTAGTTCAGGAGATCGGCGATCTTAAAGAAGTGGGTCTTGACGGCTCTACAACGAACAATGAAGATCAAATAACACCTGACACTGAAAGGGCCGTTGCTTTGGCTGAACTTGGGCGTCTTGCCGAAGAGTATCTTGCTCTTGACCCTGCAGCAAAAAGTAATTCTTTTGTTCTGTGGCTTAAATCTCAATCACAAAATTTGTACGAGATGAATGATGACGCGGTTGAAATTTCGACTTTTCACCGGTCTAAAGGCTTGGAATGGCCTGTGGTGCATGTAGCCGGTTTAGAACAGGGCCTTGTGCCTATAGCGCATGCAAAAGACTCAAATGCAATCGCCGAAGAGCGCAGGCTCCTGTATGTCGCTCTTACAAGAGCGAAGGACCGCATCCTCTGCTCTTGGGCTAGCAACAGACATTTCTCGGGCAACAAGAGAAAAAGAGATCCGTCTCCGTGGTTGTTCAATATTGAACGTGCGATACAAAATCTGGAAAAACCTCTCACTCAAAAGGAGCAAATAACCAAGGCTAGATCCGCTAGGGGTAAAAAAACAAGAAACGTTCTACCTGAAACCCAACAGGTAAAGGATCTTAAAAAGTGGCGACTTTCAGCATCTCGCGCTGCAGACGTGCCGGCCTTTGTGATCTTTAATGATGAAACATTGCTAGACCTTGTTGAAGTTCAACCAACAAACTTGGATGAACTGCTCAAAATAAAGGGAATAGGACCTGTGAAAGCTGAACGTTACGGCAAGGAGATACTTGAACTAGTTTCAAAGCACTGCTGACTTTTAGCCGCTCCAATCAAAAGAAGCCACTAGCGGTGCGTGATCACTGGGTTTCACAAATTTTCCTTTTGCGTCCTTGTATTTCTCAAGTAAATCTTTATTTTCTTTTTCTAAAATTTTTTCAGGAGTTCGCTCACGCATATCCACTTCAATTGAATTGAGAGACTCTGCCACCACTCCAGAAGCTAGCACTAGATCAATTCTGAGTCCCCTTTTATCTCTAAAGGCGTTTTTGGGATATTCCCAAAAAGTATCTGCCTTCTCTTCTGGAAAACGTTCACAAAAAACGTCTTTCATGCCCAGGGCATCTAGTTTTTTTATTGCTCCACGAACCTCAGAAGTAATGTGTGTTTCCGGCAGGTCAAAAGTTTCAGTTAATGTTTTCTTTGACTTCCAGTCAAAGTTCGTGTACTCCTCTTTCGGATCCCATTCGTCGATAATAGGTCGAGGGCAAACATTGAAATCACCAGCTGTGATTACATGATTCTTTGATGGATCTGAGTTTTTTTTCAAATCGTCATGAAGACGATTCAACCAGTCAAGTTTGTACTTGTAATGGTCGTCTCCCAGTGTCCTTCCGTTCGGTACGTAACAGGAAGCTATTCGAATATTTGAACAAGTTGCCCAAACTATTCTGGCGTCTGGATCAGGATCTTTTCTACCGTCATCAAATCCTTTTTGTGGATTCTCAATACCAACTCTTGAAATAATTGACACACCGTTCCATGACTTCTGTCCGTTGTGAACAGATTCATAACCAAGTTCTTTAAAAACAGGCTGTGCTTTTTTTTCGAAAACTTCATCTTCCATCTTTGTTTCTTGCAGGCAAAGCACATCCGGTTGATTTTCTTCGATCCAGAGTTTGACTCTGTGTAATCGAGCATTTAATCCTGCTACGTTCCATGTGACTATGCGCATTGTGATGACATTAGCGCTTAATCAGATGTGATTCCCAGAATTTCATATAACTCTTTGATGGCATCTTCAGGGTCAATAACTTTTATGGTTGTCATTCCCATAGCTCGCGCTGGCTTCAAGTTGATTCCTAAATCATCAAGAAATACACAATTTTCAGGCTTTACATCAAGACGTTCACACGCGACTTCATAAAATTTTTCTTCTGGTTTTCTGCATCCTTCAATGCTCGATTCGATTAAGAGGTCAAAAATTTCTACTACCTTTTGTACATCTTCATCTAAATCTTGTTCACCCATTGGGGTGATGTTGTTTGTCAGCATCGCTGTTTTGAATTTGGATGAACATTTACTCAATGCCTCGACCATTGACGGTCGCAGTGAACCATGCAATCCCTCCAAGATCCTTTGCGCGTCCAATTCGTAACCTAGCGCTAGTGCTTCCTCTTCAAAAAGAAGTACGAATTCTTCTGTACTAACTTCTCTCCGCTCAAATTGTGCCCAGGCATTAGAGTCGGGATCAGTTGCGTTTATTTTTCTAATAGTGTCAGTCGGCAACCCGATCTCTTTTTCATATGCGGCGAACGCTTCAAAAGGGCTCGATAGGATCACACCCCCGAAATCAAATAAGACTGCTTCAATCACGAAAGCATGTTAATCATTTAATTTGCATCTCGGTTACTTTTATAGCCGATATCCTCTTTTTTCGTGGCAGCTCAGTTCATTTACACCATGCAAAAGGTAAGTCGTTTTTACCCTCCTGATAGGGAGGTTCTAAAAGACATTTCTCTATCTTTTTTTCCTGGAGCGAAAATCGGAGTTCTGGGAAATAACGGTTCCGGTAAGTCTTCCCTGTTATCTATCATGGCCGGACAGGATCTAGACCATGATGGCGAAGCAAAGCTAACTGATGGATTTACTGTAGGGCTTCTTGAACAGGAACCTGTCTTAAACCTCGAGAAGAATGTCTTGGAAAATGTAATGGAAGGTGTTGGAGACGTAGCTTCTCTCCTGTCACGCTATGACGATATTCTCGCTAGCTGGTCGGACCCAGAAGCAGACTTTGAAAAACTGGGTGAGCAGCAAGCGGAAGTTGAGCGTCTCATTGAATCTGCAGGTGCTTGGGATCTTCAAAGAAATATCGAAATAGCTATGGACGCACTTCGTCTTCCAAGCGGCGAGTCAGATGTAAACGTATTATCAGGAGGAGAATGTCGTCGTGTGGCTTTATGCAAACTGCTGCTTTCAAAACCTGACTTACTTCTTTTAGACGAACCGACAAACCATTTGGATGCTGAATCAGTTTCCTGGCTTGAAAGAACTCTTCAGGACTATTCGGGGACTGTTGTAGCGGTAACGCATGACAGGTATTTCCTTGACAATGTAGCTGGTTGGATTTTGGAACTTGATCGCGGAAGAGGAATACCTTATGAAGGTAACTATTCAGGCTGGCTCGATCAAAAAAGTGCAAGGCTTGACGCTGAAGAAAAAACTGACTCTTCACGGAAACGCACTCTTGAAAGAGAGTTGGAATGGATCCGCATGGCTCCAAAAGCGCGACAAGCGAAAGGGAAAGCACGACTAGCCTCTTACGACAAACTCATAGCTGAAGCAAATGAAACAGAGAAACGAGATGCCGAACTTCAAATACAAATCCCAGCTAATTCGCGTTTAGGTGATCAGGTGATTGAAGTTGAAAATCTTAGTAAAGGTTTTGAAGACCGTTTGCTAATTGAGGATCTATCTTTCTCACTTCCGCCCGCTGGAATAGTGGGAATAGTCGGAGGTAATGGGGCTGGCAAGACGACCTTGTTCAAAATGTTAGTAGCGGCTTTTCAAAACTCGGAGTCTGGTGAAGATTTGCCAGATTCTGGTTTGATAAGAATAGGTTCAACGGTTGAACTCGGATATGTGGACCAATCGAGAGACTCTCTTGATCCGGATAGAACCGTTTACCAAGAAATAACCGGAGATAAGGAATTTATTTCAGTTGGTAATCGTGAAGTTAATGGAAGAGCTTATGTAGCATCTTTCAATTTTCGAGGATCTGATCAGCAAAAAAAGGTCGGAGATCTTTCTGGCGGTGAAAGAAATCGCGTCCACTTGGCAAAAGTTTTAAAAACTGGGAGCAACGTTTTACTTCTTGATGAGCCAACAAATGACCTTGATGTGGATACTTTAAGAGCTCTTGAGTCGGGTCTTGAAGCCTTTCCAGGCTGCGCTGTCATTATTAGCCATGACCGTTGGTTTCTGGACAGAATAGCTACCCATGTGCTCGCATTTGAAGGAAACTCTTATGTCCGGTGGTTTGAAGGAAATTTCAGTGAATACGAAGAGGTAAAACGTAGAGAGTCAGGTGGGGAAAATGTACCTACTCGGGTTCAGTACAAGCCTCTTTCACGCGACTAGTTCTACATCTCCAAAAGTTGTAATACGAGTTTGGCTCCATCTTCTGGTAATCCATTCTCAGGAGTCAAAATCAAATCTGGATCATTTGGCGCTTCATAAGGGTCATCGATTCCTGTAAATCCCTTAATTTCTCCTGATCTAGCTTTTTTGTATAACCCTTTTGGATCACGCTCTTCGCATACTTCAATTGGGGTGTCAACAAAAACTTCTATAAATTTTAAGCCAAACCGATCATGTATTTCTCGGGCATTTTGGCGGTCCTTTCGGTATGGGCTTATCAATGGAACTAGCGCTACAAGGCCTGCATCAGCAAACAGACGCGCTACTTCGGCCACTCGTCGAACATTTTCATGGCGATCTTCAGCACTGAAATTTAAATCTTCGTTAAGTCCTAATCGCAAATTGTCACCATCGAGCAGATAAGAAGGACGTCCGGAAGAGACTATTAGCTTTTCAGTTGCGGAAGCAATAGAAGATTTTCCTGATCCTGAAAGACCTGTAAACCAGATTGTTGCCCCTATATACCCAAGAGATGAGCGGCGTTCTTCTTTACTCAAATTATTGGAATGCCATGTGAGATTGGGATTTGCATTTGACATATCAGCCTGAACCAACGATTATGCCAGCTGCGACAGTGGCATTTGTTACCTCATCCATCAGTATGAAAGATCCTGTGTTTCGATTTCTTCTGTAATCATCAAAAAATAAAGGTTGCGTGCTTCTCAATGACACTCTTCCTATCTCATTTAGTTTTAGTGATCCTGGCTTCTCGTCACGGTGGAGGGTGTTGACATCAATTCTGTATTGAATTTCACTCACCAGAGCACGACTTGATCTAGTCGTGTGTTTCAAAGCTAGTTTCATTCGGGGAGTTAGTTCAGTTGATTCTGACATCCAGCAAATCATTGCTTGCAAGTCCTGACTTGCCGTGGGTTGATTGTTGGGACGACAAATCATGTCACCACGCGAAATGTCTATTTCACTGGTAAGCCTCATTGTTACTGACATGGGCCCAAAGGCTTCGGATATAGGACCGTCATAAGAATCGATTGAAGCTATTTTTGAAGTGAAACCGCTGGGCAGTACAACCACTTCGTCGCCAGGTTTGAAAACTCCTCCGGTTATCGTTCCTGCGTATCCACGGTAGTCATGATGTTCTTCATTTTGGGGGCGGATTACGTATTGAACTGGGAAACGAGCATCTATAAGGTTCCGGTCGCTTGCTATATGAACTTCTTCAAGGTGATGAAGCAAAGAAGACCCTTCGTACCAAGGCATTTTAGCTGATCGCTCGACAACATTATCTCCGTGCAAAGCTGATATTGGGACGAATGAGAGATCTGGAATCTCGAGTTTCATAGCAAAATTTCTAAACTCTTCCTTAACGGCGTTAAATGCTTTCTCGTCATAATCAATTAGGTCCATCTTGTTAACACATACAACAAGATGCGGGATCCGTAACAATGATGCCAAAAATGCATGACGTCGTGACTGTTCTACAACTCCATGACGGGCGTCTACAAGGACTAATACTAAATCTGCTGTTGAGGCACCAGTAACCATATTACGCGTGTACTGGATGTGCCCTGGAGTGTCAGCGATAATGAACTTTCGTTTAGGCGTAGCGAAGTAGCGGTATGCAACATCGATAGTTATGCCTTGTTCGCGTTCAGCGCGGAGACCATCAGTTAAAAGAGCAAGATTAGTATGTTCATTTCCCATTTGTTTTGAAGTTGCTTCTACAGATTCAAGCTGATCTTGAAAAATTGATTTGGTGTCGTATAAAAGTCGTCCGATGAGAGTCGACTTCCCATCATCTACACTTCCAGCTGTAGCAAATCGAAGAAACTCCATTAGAAGTAACCTTCTTTTTTGCGATCTTCCATAGCTGCTTCTGAAACACGGTCATCGGCTCGCGTAGCGCCTCGTTCCGTTATACGCGTTGAAGAAATCTCTTCTATTATTTGTTTCAAATTTTCTGCTTCTGATTCCACCGCTCCCGTACAACTCATATCTCCTACTGTTCGGTAGCGAACTTTTAGCGTCAGAAGTTTTTCGTCTTCTGAACGAGTTACAAAATCTGAATCTGCTAATAGCATCCCGTCGCGTTGGAAGACTTCTCTTTTATGAGCGAAATAAACGCTGGGTATTTCTATCTCTTCTTGTTCGATATATTGCCATACGTCTAGTTCAGTCCAATTAGAAATTGGAAATACTCGAATATGTTCACCTTGTCTTATTCTTCCGTTGTATAGATTCCAAAGTTCTGGCCTTTGGTTTTTGGGATCCCATTGTCCGAATTCGTCTCGAAATGAATAGAACCTTTCTTTGGCTCTTGCTTTTTCTTCATCTCTTCGAGCTCCTCCAAATAATGCATCGAACTTGTTTTCCTCAATGGAGTCCAACAAGGTCGTTGTTTGTAAACGATTCCTACTTGCTCTCGGTCCTTTTTCTTCTGTGACTCGACCTTCGTCGATAGATTTTTGGACTGAAGCTACTACGAGTCTTGCTTCCAGCTCTTTTATGCGTTGGTCGCGATATTCAATCACTTCAGGAAAATTGTGTCCGGTGTCAACATGTAGAACTGGGAAAGGCAATCTAGCTGGCCAAAATGCTTTAGTGGCTAGATGAAGCATCAATATTGAATCTTTTCCTCCTGAAAACATCAGACATGGACGTTCGAACTCTGAAGCTACTTCACGGAAGATGTGTATAGCTTCTGCTTCTAATTGATCTAAATGGTTTAGTTCGTATGTGGCGATACTCATTTCATTTCTTCCCAGCAATACGCATTTTCTGCACCCCATGCTAACCCTGTCCTTCTAAGATGGTCACTCTTGAAGGTAAACAATGAAGATCACTATCTCGCTGAAGATTTAGCCACTCGTGCGGGACTTTTGCTGCTCGAAGAGAGAAAGCTTGGCCGGGACGCTGATCCTGAAACTTTGAAACAAAAAGGCGACAAGGAGTCTCACAATTTCCTCATGGAGGAGCTTGCATCCGCGCGGCCAGAAGATGGTGTTCTTTCAGAAGAGGGTTCGGCAAACCCAGTTCACCCAAACCGCAGCGATACAAACCGCGTGTGGATTGTGGATCCACTTGATGGGACTAGAGAGTTTGGTGAACTACAGCGGGATGATTGGGCTGTACATGTAGCGCTTGCTATTAATGGCCTTCCTGTCGTTGGGGCAGTAGCTATTCCTGCTTTGAATCTAACTTTTTCAACGTGTAATGATTTTTCGGAGATCTATCAAAGAACTGAATATGAAAAAGTTCGAATAGCAGTGAGCAGGTCACGGCCACCTGTTGAAGCTTCTCTAGTCGCAGAAAGGCTTAATGGGGAGTTGATTGAAATGGGTTCAGCGGGAGCGAAGGCAATGGCTGTCGTGAGAGGAAAAGCTGACATGTATATCCATTCTGGCGGTCAATACGAGTGGGACAATTGTGCTCCAGCTGCTGTAGCTTTCGCTGCGGGACTTCACATATCTCGCCTTGATGGTTCCCCTTTGACATACAACAATCCAGATCCTTGGCTACCAGATCTTTTAATTTGTAATCCAGTTTTAGCTGGACCTGTTTTAGAAATTTTGAATAGCTGATCTCATGCGCTTAGTTTTTGCCCGTTGCACTGTCGACTACGAAGGTCGTCTTACCGCCCATCTTCCTGAGGCCACGCGACTAATAATGGTCAAATCTGATGGCTGTGTAGCTATTCATGCTGATGGCGGTGCTTACAAACCATTAAATTGGATGAACGCCCCCAATAAGCTCGTTGAAGAAGAAGGTGTTTGGAGAGTTTCTAATCCAAAAGGTGAAGTGCTAATAATTACTCTGCATGAGATTTTTAGTGATTTCTCGCATGAAATGGGAATTGACCCTGGACTGCAAAAAGACGGTGTTGAAGCACACCTACAGGAACTTTTAGCTGATGACCCTTCTTTTTTAGTTGAAGGGCTTGAATTGATCAAACGTGAATATCCGACTGATCTAGGACCTGTTGACCTTTTATGCCGAACGTCTAAAGGTGAAACGATTGCCGTTGAGATAAAACGAAGAGGTGAGATAGACGGCGTTGAACAGTTAACAAGATACTTAGACTTTTTGAATCGCGATCCACTTATAAAACCTGTTCGTGGCATTTTTGCAGCTCAAGAAATTCGTCCACAAGCAAAAGTATTAGCCGAGGATAGAGGAATTCAGTGTGTTGTAATCGACTATGACGAGATCCGCGGTGTCGAATCTAATCGCTTACGTCTTTTCTGATGTTTTATGATGTTGTAATAGTTGGAGGTGGGCCTGCTGGATCATCGGCTGCTTGCACGATAGCCAAAAGTGGACTGTCGGTTCTTCTTATTGATAAGTCTGAATTCCCTCGTGATAAGTGTTGTGGTGATGGTTTAACGACTATGGCTCTCAGATTGAGTGAAGGACTTGGTTTAAATTTAGAAAATTTAGAAAATCTTGAAGTCGTTGATGAAGCGGTGATCCATTTTCCTTCGGATCGAAAGGAGATTTTTCCTCTACCGAAAAAGGGTCTATTCGCTTCGATCGTGCCCAGAGCCGAATATGATCTGGCTCTTATAGATCTAGCTCGCGAATTAACGGTTGATGTTCGTTTAGGGCATAAATTCTCTTCAATCAATTTTGATAAAGAAAAAACTTTTCTAAATATTGACGGCTTAGGAGAGGTAGAAACTTCTTTCGTAATCGCTGCTGACGGAGCGTGGTCTCCTGTGCGTCGTTCACTCAATTTAAGTGAGGGGCGATCGCGAGGAGAATGGCTTGCTTTCCGTCAATACATTTCAGGAGTTGCATCTGATAACAACGAGCTGCATGTTTGGTTCGAGAAAGATCTTCTTCCGGGCTATGCATGGAGTTTTCCTTTGCCAAACGGAAAAGCAAATGTGGGTTTCGGCGTTTTAAAATCACAGCATTTTTCCGCTTCCGAAACAGCTCAGCTGGCTCGCGACCTTCTAAACAGAAAGTCTATTTCTGAGACTCTTGGGGATGATATTAAACTTGAGGGGCGTCAAACCGCCTGGCCTATTCCCGCCAGAGTAACCAGCCAGCAACTGACTAGTAGATCCGTTATCTTCGTGGGTGATGCAGCTGCTTGTACAGATGTTTTGACGGGTGAAGGAATTGGACAGGCACTTTTAACTGGAATTCTTGCTGGTGAGGCAATCAAATCTGGTGGTAGTCGAAAAGCAGTAACTTCACTGTATGAAAAGTCGGTGAAGAGTCACCTGTTCGCAGACCACTACATGTCTATTGCACTGCAAAAGGTACTCACCCATCCGACAGGAGCGGAAAATGCTCTTCGTTTAGCATCTATGAATCAGTGGTCACGACGCAATTTTGCGCGTTGGATGTTTGAGGACTATCCAAGAGCCCTTTTATTTACACCAAAAAGGTGGAAAAAAGGAGTTTTTGATTCTGAAGGTGCCTATAACCGTAAACTGGACTTATGAGTATTGCTAAGGAAGGGAATCTTATCCCTTTTCCTGATAGATCTGAGTTCGAAGAAACGGAAGAAACATCCGCGCATCCTTTGGGCCCAGCTTTTGCAGCTTTTGATCAGAAATTTGATCTTGTTTGGGAACGTTTTCGTGGACAGCCTGTTCTTGACAAAACTTTCTATCTTGCAAGCGAACTGGCGGATTTTAGTGTTCTTTGGCACATTATGGGATTGTCCAAAGGCCTTACCAGCAGCTCAGCTCAAAGTGAAGCCGTTCGTTTATCTGCAGCCCTGATCGCCGAATCAGGTATTGTCAATGGAATTTTGAAATCTCTATTTAGGCGTGACAGACCTGACCATATTGAGGAAAGGCCACACGTACTTCGTCAACCGTTGACTTCTAGTTTTCCTTCGGGTCATGCTTCAGCGGCTTTTTTGGCTGCGACCCTCCTTGCAGAACGATCCAAATTCAAACCTCTTTGGTATGGATTGGCTGGAATTGTTGCAACTTCAAGAATTCACGTGAAGATTCACCATGCAAGTGACGTAATAGCGGGAGCCCTTGTTGGACTGGGATTAAGTCGAATAGTTAAGAAATTTTTTCCTCTGTAAAAATTCTGATTTAATTTTGGGAAACTGACTCCATTTGATTTTCGCTTGAGTCAAGAACCAGACGAAGATCAAGAAGCAGATCCGCTACCTCTGAAGCAGCAATAACCTGCCGGCTTTTAGTGTCGCCCAGCCCACGGTCAATAATTGCCCTGATCTCATCAATCATCTCTTCCGTACTGTTACTCTCTAGCGTTTCTGTCATTTGATTCCCTTTGCGACGTTCACTTACTTTAACTTAACTTATTTTCATACATTACGCGCATGTTAGACATAAGTCACCATCATTTATTAATTGGAGCCAAATCTCTCACGGACTTTCTTACGTCATCACCCGTTAGAGGCATTATTGCGAGAGCTGGACAAGTGACCCCAGCTGTTACATAGCGTTGAATGTGGTCTCGACATTGATCTGGGGTTCCATTTACTATCAATTCGTCAACTAGAGAATCAGGTATTTTTTCTAAAGCGCCTTTACGGTCACCGGAATCCCATTGTTCCCAATGCTCTGACAACATTTCTTCTCTACCAAGCCATTTATGAAACTCTTTGTATACAGGAACATTTAAATATGCTGCCATGGCAAATTTGCCACCTGCTAAAACCAAGTCTTTTTTGTCGCTCGGACAGACAAATATTCTGGCAACTATCTCTTTATCCGGTCCTTCATTATTTACGATGCCTGCCACACGTTCAACGTCTTCAGCGGAAAGCCAATTTATTATTGCTCCATCTGCTTCCCTGCCAGCTAAGCGAAGCATTCCTTCTCTGAGCGCTGCTAAAAGTATCGGAGGTTGATTTTCAGGAACTCTTGCTAGACGAAAGCCTGAAATGTTGAAAGTTTCGAATTCTTCCGAAATTTTCTCTCCTAGTAATGCTTTTTGGAGAAAACGAATTGTGTCCCTAACTTTTAAATATGGGTCTTCAAAACGGATCCCATTCCAGCGTTCAACAATAACGTCTGATGAAGTGCCTATGCCGAGGACGAAATTATTCGGTGCCGCACAGGCCATTGCAGCTGCACTTTGAGCCAGAAGCGCTGGTCCTCTTGTAAAGGCCGGCAAGATGGCTGTTCCTAGTCTTAATTCGGGCGCCCAGGCTGCTGCAAGTGCTAAAGGTGTCAAACCGTCTGTGTCATTGGCTTCTGAGGACCAAACGTCTGTATAACCCAGTTCGACTAACTCTCGGAAAATCTCTTTATGGTCATCTAGACGATCTGGCAGTGGAATAGTCATCCCGTAACGCGATTTTTGTTTAACCATCCTCAGGCCTTTAGTTCTATAGGTTTCTTAAAGGCTGTCACACCTCACTGCAACAATTAATAATATGAATGAACAACTTTGTCTAATAAAAGAACTGCCAACTCAGATTTTTTCCAATAATGACAACCACTCGGAGTACTCAGCACTTGACAGTGAAACTCGTGAAAGAAACTTGAAAGGTATTGCTGAGGCTCGCGAATTGCTTGCCAAAAAACGTAAATTTGCAGCTCTTTTGGCTGCTTAAATTTTTTTAAACAGTGGAAAGTAGTTTTACTTTTTTACAACCAAGACTGTTAATTAATGCCAGTAAAAAGGTCATTTTCATAACCGTTTTCATTGGTTACGTCAACTTTTGAGAGAGCAAGAATGTAATCATCATAAGGATGGACTTCACGTGCAACTTCATCGGGTAATCCGAACCAAAATGGGGAGTTGGGGTCAACCTGAGTTTCATGTGCTAATAAAGCCTCTTTTCTGATTGACCAGTAGTCCAAAATAGGGATTCTTGTAGAAATAAGATGATCGCGAGAAGGTCTTTTTGACCAGCCTTCAAAAGGTGATTCAAGTTCAAATTCTAAGAATTTTTTATGCATCGCTTCTATTCTTTCTCTCGACCAAGTCGAAAAATAAAGTTTTGAAGGTTGCCAAGCCTCTCCATGTTCTGGGTAAAGAGCGGGATCACCCGCAGCTTCGAATGCAGGGACTGAAAGATCGTGCACCTGTAAGTGGTCTGGGTGGTTGTACCAATCCCTTTCATCTGGATAAGAAATAATGACATGGGGTCTTATTCGTCTAATTATCGAAACGATTCTTCCTATCGCCTCTTCAGGATCCGCATTAGCGAAAGCGTCTGAGTTGGTATTTGCGGGAGAATCAGCCATTCCTGAATCTCTGTAACCGAGCATAATTACTTCGTCGTAACCTATTATTTTTGCTGATTTTTGTAGTTCTGATAAACGGACCTGAGCAAGATTGTCGGTTATTTCAGGGCGGTCCATAGCTGGATTAAGAATGTCACCTTCTTCACCCCCCGTGCAGCATACGAGGGCGCAGTAAACACCTTTGTCGTGGTAGGCAGCGATTGTAGAGGCTCCTTTTGATGCCTCGTCATCAGGATGGGCATGGATACTTAAAAGTCTTCGTTCATTTTCAGGGAAAGAAGTATTTGTCACGTGCGAAACGGTACAGGAGTTAGCGCAAGTTCAGTATTCAATTTCTGGACTATTTAAAAAAATTTAAATTAAGATACCGTATTCATTAGAAATTCGGAGGTTAATTTGGATCCTGAAATTTGGCAATGGATTTGGCTTGCTGCAACAGGAATTTTCATTCTCGGTGAGCTGGCTATGGCTGGATCTTTTTTTCTTCTTCCTTTTGGGGCGGGGACTGCTGTTGCAACAATTCTGGCCTTCTCTAATGTAAGTGAAGGTTTGCAATGGGTTGCATTTGTTGTGGTTTCGGTTGCTTCGCTTGCTGGGTTACGCCCTTTAGCGCGAAAACTTAACGCTCAAGAACAACCTGCAAAGGTCGGTTCTACCAGATTGATAGGCGAAATAGGTGTAGTAACGAAAGATTTGGGTGCGGGCTTAAAAGAGAATGGAAGTATCCAAATCGGGCGAGAAGAATGGCCCGCTGAAACTAAAGATATGGAACATATCCCCATGGGGACTCGAGTGAAAGTAATTCATATCGAGGGAACCCGTCTAGTCGTTGAAGCAGTTTAAAAAGTTAAATTTTAGAAAATATTTATAGGAGTAAAAATGGCAGTTGTAGCTTTATTAGTAATCGCTTTTCTTGTTTTCGTTCTTGCAGCAGCAGGAATAAAAATAGTACGGCCATATCAGCAAGGAATCGTCGAGCAGCTCGGTAAATATAAAATGACAACTGGTCCTGGACTTAAGCTAATTGTTCCAATTATGCAAAGTATGAAAAGGGTGGACATGAGGGAACAAGTTGTTGACGTGCCACCACAAGAAGTGATTACCAAAGACAACGTAACAGTTACAGTTGATGCGGTTATCTACTACGAACCCACTGACGCTCAGAGACTTGTCTACAACGTCGCGAACTTTATTCTTGCCGTGACTAAACTTGCCCAAACCAATCTCAGGAATGTTATTGGCGACATGACCCTTGATAATGCTCTTACTTCACGCGACAACGTCAATACTTCGCTACGGCAAGTCCTTGATGATGCGACTGATAAATGGGGGGTTCGTGTAGTACGAGTTGAGATACAAAGAATCGATCCGCCCGTTGATGTTATGGACGCCATGCACGAACAAATGAAAGCTGAAAGGACCCGTAGAGCTGTTGTATTGGAAGCCGATGGTTCCCGCGAGGCTGCTATTGCCATAGCAGAAGGAGAGAAGCAAGCTGCAATACTTTCTGCCGAGGGTGTAAAACAAGAGGCAATCCTCACAGCTGAAGGTGAGGCTGAAGCCATTAGAGCTGTAGCTTCAGCGGATCGTTTTCGTTTTGAAACAGTTGCTGAAGGTGAAGCAGAAGCAATACGCAGTGTTTACGGAGCGATACATGATGGAGATCCTTCGCCTGATCTAATAGCAATCAAGTACTTAGAGGCACTTGGGGCTATTGCAGATGGTCAAGCAACAAAAATTTTCATTCCAGCGGAAATGAGTGCGACTATGGGTTCAATAGGAGCAATTGCTGAACTTTTTCAAACAAACGAATCGAATGAGGAAACAGAAAAAGAGGAAACTGAATAGTTTTTTAGCTAACTGCTAATTGGAGTCAATTCGTCCTTCCCTTCGTCATCTTGAACCAAATTCCAGCCACAAAGGCGTGCTAGAAGGGTCTGACCTTCTTCAGGTCCACTCGCTATAATCTCGTCTCCAGATGATAGACGCACTTTGCCTCTTGGCATATATAGGTATCCTCCACCTCGTCGAATTGCCAAAACTGTGAAGCCCGGTTCAATATTTAGACCTAGTTCAGACAAGGAAACATTGTCCGCTGAGGAGCCTGCAGCTACTGGGTATCTAACAACAACCTCATCTGCTTCCCCTAAAGCTATTTCCAGAATCGGGTGAAGTTCTTCTTCTTTTTCGACTAACCAGACCATCGCCTGTGCCTGGTCGCCAATATCTTCTGCTGCTTCCGCTAGGTGCAATAATCCTCTCAATTTTTCAGGTTCAACATCACTTAAAGCTGAACGTAATACCCAAAGCTCAAGATGGTCCTTCATTTCATCCAGACGGTCTTCAAGGTGTCTCACTTCAGATGCCAATCCTGTATCAGCTAAAACAAGTGCACTGTATGCGAGACCGACTGCTGCTTCGGAGAGGTTTTTCATTTCCACAAGAACATCGACAGCACGGTCGAGGTCAGTAAGATCATCATTCTCTTGTGGTTTAGGAGGCTCCCAAATAGGGGCAGCGGCCAGTTCACGAAGTCTGGTAATCCCATCAGGAGACCCTCTTAAAAAGAGAACGTCGCCTGGAATAAGAACTGTTTCACCTCCTACATCTATTATCCATTCATTCCCTCTTCTGATTGACATGACTCTCATGCCAGCTTGAACAGGAAGTTCGAGAAATGACAAAACTCGATTCGCCATATGCGATCCTTCGCTAACAGAAACTCGGTGGGATACTTCTTCAGCGTCAGAAAGATCGGCAACAAGCTGTTGTGGAATTCCGAGCTTATGTGTAACTATTCTTGCTATATCAACAGCATCATTTGCGATCCTTTCAATTGCTGAAATTACTTGCAACACGGATGACATTCCTTCTGCTTCTTTGGAACTTCTGGCAGCAAGAACACAAACAGCTCTCATATCATGAACAAGATCACTCATTCTTTGTTCAAGCCCGTCAACCTCTTCTGCCATATCGCGATCACCAAAATAAACTGAGGCGTACGCAAGATCGACCATCAATTCGGATGTGTCTTTTGCTTCGGCGAGCATGATTCTTAAATTTCGAGGTGTTTCTTCCATTAGCTACCTACTAGTGTTGTCCAATAATCTAGGCTTTGACTCCGCGTGAAGCCAAAACTGTTTTCAAATGTTGCAAAAATTAATAGTTCTGAACTCATATAACCCCCGTTAAAACCATTGCCAAAATAACTGTGAATGCTCCAACTAGGTCAAGGGAAGATGTAACAACAGGAATTCCATAAGTATCAGGGTCGAGACCAAAACGAAAAGATCCCATTGTTGTGTAATAAGCAACTGCAACAACAAATAATGTCACTATTGAGCCGGCTATCGCTGAAATCAAAATTAATTTGGCTATTCCGGGGGTTGATTGATCCGCTACAACAGCTATTAAATGAGCGATAACTCCTGAAAAAATAAATATAGGAACTGCCAATACAGATAAGTCAATAGCACCTCGTGAACTTGACCTGCTCGGTAAAGGGGAGGCATCATCCATACCTAGATGGAACTGCGTGGATAAGCGGCTTGAGAGAATACCTCCTAAGGCTCCTGCAATTCCCAAAAAGGCTGGTATGAGAATAAGAACTGCTTCGACCTCAAGTAAATCTTTAAGTCTTTTCTCAACTACGAACCCTGCGATTAAATCTAAAATCACGGCTAAACCTAAAACAGGAATAGATTGACGGAAAACTCTTCGAAAACGCTCTAAAGAAGTTCTAAGAGAAAAAATCAGAACAATTATTGACACTAAAGCTATGACTAAAGCTAAGCCATTTGTTAGATCTGATCTATCAGCCAAATAAGATACAAAGATCAATGAAGGTACTGTTAAGAGGTCTCCTGTGGTGGTGACTAATGGTGCGACTACGTTGTCAAGATCCCACTCATATTTAACTGAACCGACTGACAACACAACTGTTACAGCAGCCAAGGCAATTGAAGAAAGGACTCCTCCGAGTACCGAAATAACTATAAAATCTGCAAGTGACATAGCTGGGCTTAAACCAAATGCAGATGCAGTACCTTTAGCTAAAACAGCGAGAATGAGGCTAGATATAAGGCTTAACGAACCAGAAGCAAGTAAGTTTTGAATTAAAACGCTGTCAATTCGGTAGCTAAGACCGAATGTTCCCATATGGGCCGCTGTTCCTAACCTGCTTCCCATGGACCCAAAAATATTTCCTCGTAAAGCGATTGCCCCCGGAAGTAACAGTAATAGGCCTGGCAGTTGTGAAAGTGTGTCTTCGGATAAAGCTAAAACTAAACCTCCACTTGAAGCGATAAGGACTCCAATGATGAGCGCTACGAACCGTTGGCGCGAATCAACAACCCTTAAAGAGGCAGACACAAATAAGCTATTTCTCACACCTCTATTGTGGTTGAAGTCGCACTTGCCCAGAGTTATTTAACTTAATTAAATTTACTGGCTTAGTTTTTAGCCAACGAGCCCAGCTATTAGAACACCAACTTCTGGTGGACAATCGCTTAAATTCCCATCCGCTATACACGGCTGCCCAAGCAGCTGGGCCACTAATTCTGCACCCATTCCACCGAATGCAGGTACAACTGCAATTGGTGGAAGTGTTACAACAGGAACAGTTGTAACAGTCTCGGTCGAGTCAGACGGAGGTTGTGTTGTCGTAGTAGTGGTGGGTACTGGCGGTATACCTCCTAACGAAAGGCCTCTTTTTTCATTTTCAGAAATATGAGATGCTCTAGTTCCCGGTCCATACCAACCATCAGCATCTACACCTAAAACTTCTTGCAACACCACCACATCATTGTTAGGACCCCATTGATACGACGCGGACAGTACAGCAATTTCATCTATAGGAATTGTCGTAGTCGGAGCAACAGTCGTAGTCGGAGCAACAGTCGTAGTCGGAGCAACAGTCGTAGTCGGAGCAACAGTCGTAGTCGGAGCAACAGTCGTAGTC
>Ga0208261_1000269_pt1 | contig 21654 bp, 20 predicted proteins | sample Knorr_S7_td_DCM__FD_185595 | JGI IMG/M metagenome (GOLD analysis project Ga0208261, IMG submission 185595) | Marine microbial communities from Southern Atlantic Ocean transect - Knorr_S7_td_DCM_ad_131m_LV_B (SPAdes) (version 3) | ecosystem: Environmental > Aquatic > Marine > Oceanic | place...
AACCATACAAATAATAAATATTAAAAAATGAAAAAATACTTATGAATTCAACAAGACTGTATTGAATAGATATTTTTTTCTTACATTTTCTACACTTTCCGCCTAAAAAAAAATAAGAGATAATTGGAATATTATCATACCAAACAATTTGTTTTTTACATTTTGGACAATGTGATCTTCCTGAAACAACACCTTGACCCTTAGGTAATCGATATATGCAGACATTGGCAAAACTTCCCCAAAGTCCACCCATCAATACTACAAAAATAATGTCCATTAAGGGTTAATTGTTATATTTTGAAATTTGAAGTCACTTCTAAAAGCCCATTAATAAAAAGCTGAACCAAAACAACAGCATCATGAATATGAATATATAGATTGGGACTACTAATGATTAACTCCATGTTGTAAAATGTATCAAAATGGTCTTAAATTACTAGTTAAATAAATGTTTCTATTTAAACCAAAAAAACCTGAAGAGCCAAAGAAAGAGGAAGTTTCAAAGGCAAATATTGATCTTGGTATAATCATGAAAATGAATCAAGAGTTTGCTGTATCGCTTGATTTAAATGATACTTTAAATACAGCTCTAAAAGTAATCATAGATAGAATCAATGCTCAAGCTGCCAATATTTTTTTGATAAATGAAAAAGAAAAAAAATTCGAATGTATCGCATCTTTAAACCAAGATTATTTAGATGAATATAAGCTTGATTTAAAAGATGGTGTAATGGGTAAAGCAATTGAACAAAAAAAATGTATTCGAGTAGGAGATGTAAGAAAAGACCTCAGGGAAATAGCAGAATTCTATTTTGATTTGGATAATAAAACTAATTTTACAACATTTTCAGTATTATGTTCTCCTTTGATAGCTGGAAATGAGAGTATTGGTGTAATTCACTGTTTAAATAAAAAAACTGATAATAAATTATTTCAAGAAGAAGATAGACAACTTTTAGAAACACTTTCCGCACCAGCAGCTTTTGCAATTAGAAATGCAAAAATGGCAAAAGACATGATCGAAAAAAATAAAATTCAAAAAGAAGTTGAAATAGTTGGAGATATTCAAAAATCACTATTATCAAAAAATAAAAAAGATAATTTCCCTATAGCAGGTATCAATATTCCAGCAAAAGTAGTTTCAGGAGATTTTTATAATTTCTCAGATTTAGGTGATGGAAAATATGGATTTGGTGTAGCAGATGTATCTGGTAAAGGAATAAAATCCTCTTTATTAATGTCTAAAGCATCTAGTCTATATAGATGTTTAAGCAAAACAAATTTTTCAGCAGCTGATTTATTAATACAATTAAATAATGAAATTTGTGAAACTATATCAAGAGGAATGTTTGTTACTATGCTAATTGGAATTTATGATAGCAATAAAAAAGAATTATTACTTTCAAGCGCTGGTCACGAACCTCCTATTATATTTTCAAAAGATGGATCATTTTCAAATTATTCTGAGGCAGGCCCTCCTTTAGGAATTATGCCAAAAACAAAATATACGGAGCATACAATTCCTTTTGCAGATAGTTCAATGTACATTTTCACAGATGGTATTACTGAAATTAAAAATCCAAATGGTGAAATGTTGGGTTCTGAAGGTTTTCAAAATTATATAAAAAAATATCAAGAAACACCAAATAACGAAAGATTAAAAATAATAATTGATGATATTTTAAATAAAGGTCATATACAAAAAGATGACTTAACAATTGTAGTCATTGATGGAAAATAAATATCTTTAATATAATTAATTTTTGTTATTTTTAACTTCTTCTTTTTTCTTTTTTTTTGAAATTAACTCTGTATTTTTAATATTCAAAGCTAGACATGTTATATCATCTCTTAACTTGTCAGATCCCCAATTAAGCTCTGCTGCAATTGAATCGACAATATTTTTTGGCGTAACATCATTCAAATTTTTTACAATTCTTTCTACACCTTCTGCGCCCATCTCTTGGCCATTTTTTAAATATCCTTCAGTTACTCCATCTGTATAAACTACAAATGTTTTATCATTTAAATTCATCGTTTTTGATTTAACCATAGACTCTGCAAAATATTTAATTATTCCAATAGGTGGTAATTCGGACTTTATAAATTCAAAATTTTTATCACTATCAACAACCATAATACTTTCATGGCCAGCATTAATAAAAGTAACATCTCCAGTTTTAACATTAATCTTGCCGAATACAGCTGTCACAAACATTCCTTTAAATTTAGCTTCAACTATTTCGTTGTTTACAAGGTATACAACTTTTTCTAATGGATATGATAAATTTGAAAGTGTTCTAAATGTTGAAGATGCTTTTGCCATATACATTCCTGCCTTAACTCCTTTTCCAGAAACGTCTGCTAAGGTAAAATAGTATTCATCTTTACCAACACTTATTACATCAAAATAGTCCCCCGAAACATCTCGTGCTGGAATATTTCTTGCATAAATAAAGTTTTCATATTTTGAAATATCTGGAAATAAACTTTTTTGAACATCTCCAGCTAATTCTCTTTCTTTCAATAATTTTGCCTCTTTTTTTAAATTTTCCAAAGCAATTTTATTTTCTTCAATAAATCTAAAATATAAACCTGTTAAGAAAGTAACTAGAAGCATAAAAATTGGATAACTAATATCAATTAGTTGAGATCTAAAAGTAAAGAAACTAAATCCAATCATAATTATAATAATTAAACTTATAAAAAATATTGACAGACTGTATTTAGGTTTAATTTTTTGTGATAATAAAAATGTAATACAAACTAAGATAATTGAGAATAATAGTTCAAATACATAAATATTTGGATTTCTTAATAAGTAAGTTTGATCTAAAATATTTTCGATTACATTGGCATGTACCTCTACTCCAGGAATTGTCACTCCTAATGGTGTTTTTACTAAATCAAATAACCCTTGAGCAGAAGCTCCAATTAAAACAAATTTATTTTCAAATCTAGATTTATCAAATTTACCCTCAAAGACAGAGCTTGCAGATATATATTGCTGTTTTTGGGACTCTTTATATCTAATCCATAAAATTCCATTGGGATCAGTTAAAACCTTATGTGGTCTGACACTAATTCTTTTTACTCCAACCTCATCTAATTCTACATATAAATTTTTTTGATTTTCTCCAACACGAACCATTTCAAGTCCCATTGTTGGATAAATTTTTTTATTAAATCTAACTATTAGGGGAAGCGATCTAATAATACCGTCAGTTTGATCTAGGAAAGAAATTGATCCTAATCCTTTTGCACTTTTTTCTAATTTTTCAAGTGATCCAATAGAATATGGATAATTGTAAGTAAATTGATTTGGGTCACCTCCTTTAGATAAAAATCTAGCTTTAGCTTTACGATCATAACTTCCATGAGAAGAAACATTGCTTCCTAAAACTGCTAAAACAGATTTAGAGTTTTCTAGCTGTTGTCTAAATCTTTCGTCATGACCTTTTATGTTTACTAAATAATTTATGACATCATTTGCTAAAATATTATATGACTTAATTATTTCTTCAGGACTCTGTTTATCTTTTTCACTGAAGAAAACATCAAAACCAATAGCTTTAGGATTTGTAGAATCAACATTTTCAATTATCTTTGCAAATATTGATCTGTTCCAAGGAAATTGCCCAAACTTACTTAAACTTTTCTCATCTATATCAATGATAATTACATCTGAGTCTTTTTTTTTTAATGGAAAAACTTTTTGATACATGTCAAAACTTAAAAAGGAAATTGATTTAATAAAAGTTGGATTGATAGTTTTTAGAACTATTAACAAAACTAATATTAATAAAAAAATTGAGTAATTTTTATATTTGAATAATAATGCTTTCACGAATGTGAATTTAACTGTATTTAATTTAAAGTAAATAAAACTCGATTAAGTTTAAGGTCTATTTTTTCTTTTTTCTTTTCTTCTTAGCCTTCTTTTTCTTCTGAGCTACCTTTCTCTTCTGAACTTTTTTCTTTTTAGCTACTTTTTTCTTTTTAACTACTTTTTTCTTTTTAACTGCTTTTTTCTTTTTAACTACTTTTTTCTTTTTAACAGCCTTTTTCTTTTTAACAGCTTTTTTCTTTTTAACAGCCTTTTTCTTTTTAGTTACTTTTTTCTTTTTAACAGCTTTTTTCTTTTTGGTAGATTTTTTCTTAGCTACTTTTTTCTTTTTAGCTTTTTTATTTTTTGCTTTAGCTTTTTTCTTTTTAGCTTTTTTATTTTTTGCTTTAGCTTTTTTCTTTTTAGCTTTTTTATTTTTTGCTTTTGCTTTTTTCTTTTTAGCTTTTTTATTTTTTGCTTTAGCTTTTTTCTTTTTTTCTTTTTTCTTTTCTAATCTTGCTTTTTTAATTTCTTTCTTCTTCTCTTTATCCTTTTTAATATTTGTTTTTATTAAAGTTTTAATTTCTTCTTTATTTAATCCAGCAGCTTTAAGTTCTTTTTTAATTTCTTTTCTTATTTTTTTCTTTTCTTCTTTATTAGCGCCGGTAAGTTTAGCAACTTTAAGGGCTTTCATTTTTTTATTGAATTTTTTAAGCTGGTTCTTAGTTATTTTTTTTGCTTGCCCTGGTGGCTTTCCTTTTTTCATAGTTGTTACACTGTAAGGATTATTGAGCAATGTTGATCCTAATTTATTACCTACAAGCACTGCTCCAGGTCTTAAACCTAAAGTATTATTTTTTCCTGGACCTATTAGTAATGTGCTTGTTTGATTTTTTGAAACTACAGTTTGGAATTCTGTTCCCCTTGATCCAAGTGTACCTTCTGGAACTTCAACAGTTAGACTATCAGGATTTTTTTTACTTATTAATCCTGAAATAACTTTTAAACTTCCCTGTTTTACACTAGCTACTATTTTTCCATCATTAGTTTTTGGATCATAAATAAAAGTATCCATAATAACTTCTGAATCCGATCCTATAGTAAATGTTGACTGATCTAATAATAAAATTTGTGTTCCTGAGTCAGCTCCGGCAAATATTGTTTCATTTAAATAAATTTTATCGCCTGTTTTTAATTCTCGTGTTGGTGTCTTAATTGTTCCTGATACAGCTCCAACAATTCCAATTAGCTGTTTTTCAATATTAATATCTTTTTCTTCGGCTAAAGTATTAGTATAGCTAAAAAGTATTATCGCTAAAATTGTAAAAATTTTTTTCATTAATTTAATCATTATATTAATTTAATTTAAAAGATCTAGAAAAACTCAATGAATAAGAGTCGGCTATATAGTCATAATTCAATATATTTGCCTCAGAAATAATTTTTTCATATGACAGATTTATGAAAAAACTTCTATTTGGGTCTAGTCTTGGAAAAAGATCGCCTAAAGCTTTTGTTAACATAATGTCAAAAGTATTTGTTGCATCTGATCTTATCCTATTAGAATTTATGGTTGTATCGACTTTTTTGTAGTCATTAAAGCTCAAAGAATCTCCAATTGAAATATAAGCCCATGGAAATGCAAAATTTAATCTAAAACTAATTTCATAAGTCTCGTAATCATTTCCGGCATCAATTTTTGCATCGGAGTCGCTATAGCTTAAACCTGTGGAAGTTGAAATGATCTCGCTGAGAATAAAATCATGACCAATTGAATAGGTATGTCCAATTGAATTTGATTGATCTGCTGTGGTATCAGAAGAATTTTGATTACCTTTTGAGTCTGAGAAAGCATAGCCATAGCTAAATGAATTCCTATCACCAACTGAAAAATAACCTCCTATCCCATACATTAGAGAAAAGCTATCAGCATCATCTTGATAATCTGATTTGCTTAACATTAAATATGGGCTAAGACTTTGATTGCCCAAAGAAGTATCTAATGCTAAAGTTAATCCATAAGTTTCATAATCATCTGAAGTTTCTTGATATTGTTCTGAGTCAGTGTGAGATAAATTTATCATAAATGATGATGCTTCGCCTATAGATCTTGTTGCTGTAACTCCCAAGCTGCCGCTCAATGTTCTATCATCTTTTGCAGAGTTAAAACCAATAATACTATCTGAACTACTTTGGGTTTGAGTTTTCGAAACACTATTAACATTGTTTGAATGAATAACACCAGTCGATATATCTGCATAAAAATTCCAAAGTTTTGGCTCTGATCTTCCTTTTAATTCTTCTTCGATTTCAACAACACTTTCTAAATCTTCTGGTGAAACATCTTTTCTTAACTTAATTTCATCTATTAAACTGTAGGCTTTTTCTGGTGAGTCAGCTTGTACTAAAACTGAGATAAGGTATAATTTTATTTCAATATTATCTGGATAAAGCATATTTAACCTTTCGAGAGTTGAAATAGTTTGCTTATGGTTCCCAATTTTACCTTGTTGCTGAGCATATTTTAAATTTAAATCTAGATCATTTGGATTTTGTAAAATTTGCATATAAGTAATATTTTTTTCATCTGAAAATACTTTTGACGAAAAAATTAAGGTTGTTAAAATTAAAATTATTATTTTTATATTTTTAGAAATAGATAGATTATTCATATAAATTATTTTAATCAATTAACTTAAATATATTATTTTATTTATAAAAAGTATTAAAATAATTTTTTAAAAACATACTATATGGTCAATGTTTATTGGCCTTTTAATACCGAATTTTTCATCTATTTCATGTTGATGTATATGATGTGAGTGAACAAACACAGGTATTAAAAGATTGCTATCAGTTTTCAAGGTATAGATAAAATTTGTACCTCTAAATTTTCTATCAACAACTTCTAATTTAAGATTACTTTTATCATCATGCTCAAGATCCTCTGGTTGAAGAAGAAGCTTTACATTTGAACCTTTGGTGTAACGTTTAATAAAATTTCCTTTAATAGTTCCTAAATCTTTATTTTCCAAACTATCTTCACCAGTAACTTTTGCAGGTATTAAAATTCCTCTATTAAGAAAATTTACAACTTCTATGGAGTTTGGAAAGTGATAAACATTATAAGGATCATCAAACTGCTTGAGTTGTTTATTTAAAATTATTCCACATTTTGAGCCTAAATAAAAAGCCTCATATGAATCATGAGTAACAATTATTGTTGTGATTTTTAAATCTTTTAAAAGTTTTTTTAATTGAACTTGTATTTCTTCTTTAAAACTTTGATCAACGTTAGACAAAGGTTCGTCTAGTAACAAAAGATCTGGTTGGGAAGTCAATGATCTTGCCAGAGATACTCTTTGGGCTTCTCCTGCACTAATTTGATGAGGATAGTGATGTAATATTTTGCTTATATTAAGTAATTTTATAATTTTATTAATACTTATTTTCTTTTTTTTTCCTGAGTTTTTTCTTACTTTGCCAAGATGTATATTTTCTTCAACGGTAAAATGAGGAAATAAAGAATTTTCTTGGAAAGATAATGATACATTTCTTTCTTCTGGCTCTATATTAATTTTATTTGATGAAAGAGTTTTTCCTTTAAGTTTTATAGTTCCAGACTCAATTTTTTCCAGCCCTGCAATAGATCTTAGGATTGTTGTCTTTCCAATTCCAGAAGGTCCTAAAAGACAAATAATATCACCTTCTTTCTCAATCGAAAAAGACACGTTATTAACCTTATTTATTCCACCTACTTTAAATGAAGCGTTTATAATTTCAAAAAAATTTTTATTCATTATTATCTCTTAAAATATATTTAGATGTAAATAAAATAAAAAAACTTGCAATAATTATTAAACATAAAGATGGTACTGCTGCAGCCTCTAATAAATCCTCAGATGCAGAAATATAAGCTGTAGTAGCGAAAGTCTCGAAATTAAATGGTCTTAAAATTAATGTAATTGGTAATTCTCTAATTATTTCTAATGAAATTAATATTGCAACAAATAAAAGTGAATTTCTTAAATAAGGAATATGAATATTTAAAAATGTTTTACTTTTAGAGTATCCTAGAAGATAGGCACTCTCATCAACGGCAATATTCATTTTTTCATATCCTGATTTTATTCCATTAAAAGCTAGTGAATAAAATCTTACAAAATAAACTATAACTAAGCCTAAAACTGAGCCAATAAATAATTTTTTTATTGATAAAAATCCTAATGCTTTAATTATATTTTCATCAAACCATGCAATAAAAGTTATGAACGCTATAGCAAGAATTACTCCTGGAATTGCATAACCAGAAATTGATAGAGTGGATAAAAAATTTAAAATTTTTTTATTTGAAACTCTATTTCCATAATTAGATATTAAAGCGAAAATGATTAAAATTAAACTTGATAAAGAAACTAAATATAAAGTATTTAATAATAGATCTGTTATTTGCAAATCATTTAAATTTTCAGGAAATTTAATTGTCCAATATAACATTTGGCTTAAAGGAAATAAAAAACTCAAAGAAAACAAAATAAAACAAAACATAAAAGCAAAAAAAGATTTGCTTCCACAAAGCTTAATTTTTTCTTTTTTCTTAAATCCACCTTTTGTTTCTAAATGATACTTGGCTTTTTTTCTCGAAAAATTTTCAGTTAAAAATAGAATAAAAATAAAAATTAAAAGAAAAAATGATATCCTGTTTGCAAATGCCAAGTCATCAAAAGCTATCCAAGCATTATAAATACCAGTTGTTAAAGTATTCACAGAAAAAAATTCTACTGCTCCAAATTCAGCTAACGTTTCCATTGCAACTAATGACAAACCGGCAACTATAGCTGGACGAGCAGCAGGTAAAATTATTGAATAGAAACATTTGAATTTTGAAAATCCAAGATTTTTACCTAATTCTATTGAACTTTGTGATTGATATAAAAATGACGATCTAGCAAGTATATATACATAAGCATAAAGAGAGAAAGAAATTGATAATATTAACCCAAACATTCCATCAAATTTTGGGATGTGTTTGTTATAATTTCCGTCTCCAAACAGATGTTTTAAAATAGTAAATGCAGTTCCATAGTTATCAAAAAAAGCAAATAAAGAATAAGCATAAATATAAGGAGGCACAGCAAAAGAGAGTATTAAAGCCCATTTAAAAAAATTAGCACCAGGAAACTGATAAAAAGAAACTATATATGCTGAACCTGCTCCTAAAATAAATGTTAAAAATAAAACACCGATCAAAAGAGTTAATGAATTAAATACGTATTCAAGAAAAAAAGTTTGTTTAAGTATTTCAAAATAATTTGATGTATCTTCAAAAAAACTTGTAAATACAGTTATAATTGGAATAGCTACAATAATTGAAATAGCAAATGATGAAACATACCAAAAATTAATTTTTTTTATCATTTCTAATTAGTTGAAATATTCCGCTTTTTTTTTAAAAAGATTATTCTACAATATTTATTTGGTGTCCATGATTAAATGAGACTGTGTAAAGGAGATTCAGATAACACAGACACCAAATATTAGGAAAATTATAAATTGAAAACTTTAAGAAGGTGCGGAATCTCCTTTTTTTCAATTTGGGATAATTTTCTATTATTTACTCTTTTATTGATTTTTTCACACTCCTCGGAACATGGTGTGCATGCCTTGGCTGATTTATTAAAATCAATATCAGATATAAATTTTTTTTTATCTTCTTCCACTATTTATTTCCAACCTGCGGCTGTCATTACTTCTAATGCAGCGGCTTGATTTTTTCCGTAAGTAGAAACTTTTGTTTTTAGATCTTGATTAAAATCTAATCCCAAATTGTTTACTACCAATGGACTTGGTGAAACACCATCAATCATTGGAAACTCAAAAGTATTATTAGTAAAATGCTCTTGAGATTCTGGTGATAATAAAAAGTCAACAAGTGCTATTGCGTTTGCCTTATTAGGGGCACCTTTAACTAAAGCAGCACAACTAATATTCATATGTGTTCCTCTGTCTTGTTGATTAGGGAAAAAAGCTTTAACTTTTTTAGCAGCTTCTTGTTGTTCAGCACCTTTTTTTCCAGATAACATAAGAGCTAAATAATATGTATTAGCCACAGCAATATCAGCTTCACCAGCAGCTACTGCCATAATTTGAGCTCTGTCATTTCCAGTAGATTCTCTAGCCATGTTAGCAACAACTCCCTTTGCCCATTCTGCGGTAGCTTTTTTTCCATTATTGGCAATTAAAGAAGCTACAAGAGATTTATTATAAATATTGCTAGATTTTCTTATTACTAATCTGCCTTTCCATTTTGGATCAGCCAAACCTTCATAAGTCATTCCAGATAATTCAGCACCAGTAACTCTTTCTGGTGAATAGTAAATTATTCTTGCTCTTTTTGCTACACCAACCCAGTGAGGTGTTCTAAAGTTTTTTGGAACAGAAGATTTAATAATTGGAGAAGTTAATCCACCTTGTGTCATACCTTTCGCTTGAAAAGCGCCACATCTTCCAGCATCAGCAGTTATATAAAGGTCTGCCGAGGAATCAGCACCCTCTTCTATCATTCTTTTTTCTAATGCTCCTGATTTACCGTTAATTAAATTTACCTTAATTCCAGTCGCTGCTGTAAATTTTCCATAAAGTTCAGCATCTGCTTTATAATGTCTTGCATTAAAAATATTTACTTCGTTTGCAATTACAAACGAAGATACAAATAATGAAAGAATTATAGATATAATTGATATTTTTTTCATTTTTCCTACTCTTGTTAATTTATTTATTTATTGAGAATGATAATTATTATCAATGCGAATGATTATCAATAGCAATTATGACGCAGATATAAAGGGTTTTTTTATTAAATTAAAATTTCCATTCAGAAATTTTGCTGTAAAGAAAATTTCTAAAAGCTTTGACTCTAGCAACATTTTTAAGTGATTGTGGATAAACAAAATGAGCCTCGGTTATTGGTCCTTCAACCTTTGGTAACACTTTAATAAGGTTTCTTGATTGAAACACTAGATAATCGGGTAAAGCAGCCAATCCTACACCACTTTCTACTGCTAAAAGTAATCCCATCACACTATTTACCTTCATAATAGTTTTTCTTTTATTATTTTTGTCTTTCATTCCAACTTTTAATGCCCAATCTGGATTGTAAACCGGTGAAGGGGCACCTTTTCCAAATGAAATAAACTTATGTTTATTCAAATCATTTATTGTTTTTGGAATTCCATATTTCTCCAAATATTTGTTAGATCCATAAATATGGTAATTAATATCGATTAACTTTCTTTGAATATAGTTTAATTGTTTTGGTCTTCTCATAAAAATACCTATATCAGCTTGTCTAGTGCTTAGGTCTAGTTCTTTGTCATCAAATATTAGTTCTACCTCAATTTCTGGATTTAATTGCATAAATTCTTGGATTCTTGGTGTAAGCCAGTGAGTACCAAAACTTCTAACTGTGGTTATGGTAATTTTTCCTGAGGGTTTATTTTTTTGATCACCGAGTGAACTTTCAACTTCTTTAAGCTTACTTATTACTTCATTGGCTGTTTTATATAAATATTCACCATTTTCTGTTAAAGTTAAACCTCTTGCATGTCTTTCAAATAACTTAACTTTAAGATCTTCTTCTAAAGATTGAATTTGTCTACTTATAGCAGATTGACTTAAATTTAAATTAACCGTCGCGTTAGTAAAACTACCAGCTTCTGCGACTGCATGAAAAATTTTTAGTTTATCCCAATCCATTATTTATTTAAGTCCACAATATATCTTCCTGAAGTTTCGCCTTTAAGCATTTTAGGAAAAATATCTAAAAGACTTTCTAAATTTATTTCTTTTATTGATTTACTAAGCAAACCGAAATCAATTAAATTTGAAGATTCTTTCCATAAAAATTCTCTTCTTTTAATTGAAGTATTTACTGAATTAATTCCCCAGAGTTTTACTCCTCTTATAATAAAAGGCATAACCGTTGTATTTAATTTTATATCTGCAGCATTTCCACAAGCAGAAACAATTCCCCCTTCTTTAGTTTGAGCTAAGACATTGCTCAAAACTTGACCTCCAACTGTATCCACTGCTCCATCCCACAATCCTTTATCTAAAGGTCTTGCCTCTTTGTTTAAATCGCTTGTATTTATTATGTTTTTTGCACCAATAGATTTTAAGTATTCTACATTACTCTCTTTTCCGGTAACTGCTGTAACATTACAACCAAGTTTATTTAAAATCATTACCGCAATACTTCCAACACCACCAGATGCTCCTGTAACAATAACGTTTTCAACTTTTTCGCCTAATAAAAGCTCTTCTCGTGCAGTCTTTGTTGCAAACGAACATTGCAAAGCAGTTAAACCAGCGGTACCTAAAATCATTGCTTGTTTTGATGATAAACTTTTTGGTTTTTTAACTAAAAAATCTCCATTTACTTTTGCATATTGAGAATATCCACCGTAAAATATTTCTCCCACTCTCCAGCCAGTTAAAATTATTTCTTCACCTGGTTTAAATTTATCATTTTGGCTTTCTTCAACAGTTCCTGAAAAATCTATACCTGGAATATGAGGAAATTCTTTCACTAACCTTGCACCATTTTTTAAAATCAAAGCATCTTTATAATTTAAACTTGAATAATCAACTTTAACCAAAACATCTCCATGTTTTAAAAAATTTTTATTAATTGTTTTTATCTCTCTATTAAAATTTTCGCCTTCTTGGTTGATTACCAAAGCCTTAAAACTATCTGACATAATTTAAAATAAACTTTATTTTGCAATAAACCGCAAGTATCTATTCTGATAACTTAAATCTTCTTTGAATTGACCTAAATAATAATTGGTAACTGTTGTAGCTTGTTCTTTTTTTATTCCTCTCATTGTCATACACTGATGAGTTGAATCTATGCTTACAGCAACACCTTTTGCGTCTAATGAATCCATTAATGTTTGTGCAATCTGCATTGTAAGTCTCTCTTGTGTTTGAAGCCTCTTTGAAAATACTTCAACAACTCTAGCTAATTTACTTAGACCAACTACTCTATCTTTAGGAATATATGCTACATGAGCAACACCAATAATTGGTGCCATATGATGTTCGCAATGACTTTGAACAGAAATATTTTTTTGTACTACCATATCGTCATAGCCATTTACATCTCCAAATGTTTTATTTAAAATTTCTTGGGGATTTTCTTTATAACCTTTAAAATATTCTTTAAATGCTTTTACAACTCTTTTAGGTGTTTCCAACAAACCTTCTCTTCCTGGGTCTTCTCCTATCCATTGCAAAATTTTTATAAATGCCTCTTCAGCTTCTTTGTCTGTGACATTCTCTTTTCTTAGTTCATTTTCGTTTTTTACCAATTTCATGACGTGTTTTTATATATATAAATCCTTATTTTTAAAATATGTATTATATTTAGTAATATGTTAGATAATTCCAAGTATATGTTTAAAAAAAGAGAAAATGTCGCTGATATTGAAGAAGGCTCATTATTATCACCAAAATTCGATAATGATGGCTTAATTCCTGTAATTACCACCTGTTCAAAAACCAAGGAAATACTCATGCACGGCTACATGAATGTAGAAGCGTTAAAATTAACCATTGAGACCAAAGAAGCTCATTATTGGAGTAGATCAAGAAAACAAATTTGGCACAAAGGTAAAACCAGTGGTTTTGTTCAAAAAGTTATAGAAATAAGAATTGATGATGATCAAGACTCAGTTTGGCTGACTGTAGATATAGGTGATGGGTCTAGTTGCCATGTTGGTTACAGATCTTGTTTTTATAGATCAATTCCTTTAGGTGAAATTAAAAATGGAAGAGAGGTTGTAATGAAATTTGAAGAAAAAGAAAAAAAATTTGATCCAGAAAAAGTATATAAAGGACAACCTAATCCAACAAAAATTTAATGAGCAAAAAACAAAAAAATGTTCTTGGTGAAGAATTGGAAAATTGTTCTAACGATCCTTTAACCGGTTGGTTCAGGGACGGTTGTTGCAATACAGATGAAAGTGATTATGGGCTTCATACGGTATGTGTGAAAGTTAATGATGAATTTTTAAATTGGTGCAAAGAGGCTGGAAATGATTTAATTACTCCCCATCCAGAGTTTGGTTTTCCTGGTTTGAAAGATGGTGATAATTGGTGTGTGTGCGCAGCTTGGGTAGGTAGAGCAATTGAGGCAGGAAAAGGATGTTCTATTTATTTAAAAAAAACTCACGAAAACACTCTTAAGGTTGTTCCAATTGAAAAATTAAAAAAATTTGCGATCGATCTTTCTTAGTTTTTAAAGCTTTTATAAATTTGCCAACTTACTATTATTATAGTTAAAGCTAAAATTATTGCTGTAAGTGGTCTATCCCATAAAAAATTAAAAGAACCATCGCTTATTAATAAAGATCTTCTAAGATTCTCTTCCATTAAACCTCCCAATACAAATGCAAGAATTAATGGTGGCATTGGAAAGTTATAAAGTCTTAAAAAAGTTGCAACAACTGCTATACCAATCATTAAAAAAATATCGAAATTATTAAAAGACATTAAATAAATTCCTGTAATTGAAAAAAATAAAATTAAAGGAATTAAAAAATTTTTTGGTGTAGCTAATACTCTTGCTATATAGGGAATAAGTGGAAGATTTAGTATTAATAAAACAACCATCCCTATATACATAGACATTATTACAGACCAAAAAATTTCAGGATTGGTCATATACAGCCTAGGTCCTGGTTGTATACCAAAACCCAACAAAGCTCCCAACATTACTGCTGTAGTTCCACTTCCCGGTATACCTAAAGTTAATAGAGGCACAAATGAACCTGAGCATGCAGCATTATTTGCCGTTTCGGGTGCAGTTAATCCATGAACACTTCCTTTTCCAAATTTTTGTTTTTCTTCTTCGTTTACAAAATTTCTTTCCATTCCATATGCTAAAAAAGATGCAATGGTTGCCCCTGCACCAGGAAGAACTCCTATTAAAAAACCTAAAACAGATGACCTTGGAATTGATTTAATCATTTTTTTTCTTTCATCTTTATCTAATTTAATTGAACCTAACTCTGAAAGGGAAATCTGCTCTGTTGCACGACTTGGATCTTTACCTTTTAAAATAATTGTTAACGCTTCACTCATTGCGAATGTTGCCATAACAATTAAAACAAAACTGATTCCATCAGTTAAATTCATATTATTAAATGTAAATCTTGTTATATCAGATAAAGAATCTTGACCTACTGTTGCTAACATTAAACCTAAAATAACCATCATCATTGCCTTCAAAAATTGACCTTTTGAAGAGAAAGCCGACACAGCGGTTAATCCCAAAACCATTAATGCGAAATAGTCTGGGGATCTAAACGATAAACTTATTTTTGATAAACTTGGAGCAGCAAATAATAAAAAAATTGCAGAAATAGTTCCTCCAGCAAAAGAACTATAAGCTGCGATTGCTAAAGCTTTTCCAGCTTTTCCTTTTTGGGCCATTGGATACCCGTCAAAAGCGGTTGCAACTGTACCTGGTACTCCTGGAGCATTAATTAAAATTGATGAAGTTGATCCTCCAAATACTGCGCCATAATAAACACCTGCCATTAAAATTAAACCTGTTGCAGGTTCAAAACCATAAGTTATTGGTATCATTAAAGCTATAGCCGTCATTGGACCTAGTCCAGGAAGCATGCCTATAATAGTTCCAAAAAAACAACCCATCATTACCATTAAAATGTTTTTAATACTTAATGCAGTTTGTAGTCCTATTAATATTCCTTCTATCATCCAATAATGCCTAATATTTTAAGAAGTGGATCTCTTAGATAAATATCTAGGAGACCATGTAATAAAAACATGAATAAAGCTACAAATGGAAAAGATAACACAAACATCCAAATCCATCTTCTTTCACCTAAAAAATAATATGAAAAAAATAAAAATAAAGAAGTTGATATAAAAAAACCTACTTTTAAAATTAAAAAAGCATAGATGATTGCTATAATAATCAGCAATGAAGTATTTTTATAATCTAGTACTTTATGATTTATTTTGGTTAAATTTTTTTCAGGTAATAGAACATACAAAATTGAAAGAAACATTCCAAGATATGATAAAAAAGTAGGAAATGTTTTTGCATTAAATGGTGCGTTTTCATCAAATGAAAAAACTTGAATTTGTTTAGTTTGTTGAAGATATAAAACTGATAAAACGAAAAAAAGCAGCGAGATTATTTTATCTATGGATATTCTCACCGCTTTTTTTTCAAAATATAATCTATTTAGATTATATTACTCCTAATTTTTTCATTAGAGCAGTCATTTCTTCAGTTTGTTTTTCTAAAAAAGAAATAAACTTCTTGTCTGGATTATAAATATTTACCCACGCATTTCTTTTTCTAACTTCTTCCCACTCAGGTGTTTTTTGAACTTCACCAAGCATTACAGCGATTTCATGTTTCATGCTATTGCTCATTCCTGGAGGTCCAAAAAAACCTCTCCAGTTAACAAATTGCACATCAAATCCTTGTTCTTTTAATGTTGGAACTTCCGGTGCGTCAGAAACTCTATCTGGGGCAGTAATACCTATTATTCTTACTTGATCTCTTGCTCCCATTACCTCTCCTAAGCCAGTTGAAAGTATTTGAGTTTCTCCAGATAATAGCCCAGCTAATGCTTTTCCTCCCGCATCATATGGAACATAAATTACACTATTAGGATCTGCTCCAGCTTGTTGAAATGCTAGGGCACCAATTAGATGGTCCATACTACCTCTAACAGATCCACCTGCCATTTTCACTGATTTTGGATCACTATTGTATGCATCTACAACATCTTTAAAGTTTTGATATGGAGAATCTTTTGCTACAGCAATAGCACCATAATCACCAATTACACCAGCGATAGGAACTACATCTTTGTAAGAAATTACTCCACTACCACCATCTTTTACATAACCATCATGTCTAGTAATTGATCTCAAAACTAAAGGAGTTGATTGAACTAAAATGGTATCAGAAGGTTTCGTATTAATCATATAAGCTAATGCTTTTCCACCGCCACCACCTGACATATTTTCAAATGAAGCGCTCTGTAAAAAACCTGCTTTTGTTAATGCTTCTCCTGTGCCTCTAGCTGTACCATCCCATCCACCACCAGCACCACCACCGATAACAAAATGAAGTTTATCAATAGCAAATGAATTGGTTGTAGAAAACAAGAGTACTGCTGAGAATAAAACTGAAATTAAAGTTTTAAATAGTTTCATTGTTTCCCTCTCTTTATTAAATATGTTAGTAAACATAAAATATAAATTAGTGTCAACAAACATTATAAATTTAAATGTCAGCAGCAATTCTATATAATAAAGACGATTTTAAAGTATTATTTTCCAAAAATTTTCTTTTATTAGTCACTATATCAATTCCAAGTGCAATAATTGCTGATTATTTTAATATCCCATTAGCTTGGATGTTAGGTCCAATGATAGCCATATCAATTGCTGCTTTGTTAGGAATTAAAGTAATGATGCCAAAAATTGCTTTAAGTATTGTTCTTATAATTCTTGGACTTTACATAGGAAATTATATTGATCAAAATTTAATTAACAAAATGATCGAGTGGATATGGACAACTATAATAATGTTTTTTTATATTTTAATTAGTATATTTATAGTTTCGAAATATTTACAAAAATTTTCTAATTATAACTTAAAAACATCAATATTTTCTGCAGCACCAGGAGCTCTTGGACCGTTAATGATTTTAGCTGAGTATGAAAAATCAGATTTATCTCAAATTGCAACATCGCATTTAATAAGATTAATAATTATAATAACTGTATTTCCTTTTGTAATAGTAAATTTTGCAAATACAGGGGCTATAGACTTAGAAAGTTTTAATTATTTAGAACAAAACCACTTCAATCTTTTGATTTTATTTTTAAGTTCTATAATTTTAATTTTAATATTTGATAAAATAAAAATTCCTGCAGCTTTATTATCTGGAACACTTATTGCAAGTGGTATTTTACAGATTACCGAGATAGCTTCCTATAAAATGCCAGAATTTTCAATAAATTTTTGTTTATTAATTTTAGGAGCATCAGTAGGTTGTAGATTTGCTGAAAAGACAATTAAAGAAGTAATAAATAATACTTTTCACAGTTTTGTGGCAACAATTTTGTTAGTTTTGCTTGGATTGTTAGCTGCCTATTGTGCTACTTTTTTTGTTGATAACAATTTTTTAACTTTAATTTTATCTTTTTGCCCTGGTGGAATTTATGAAGTTGCAGTTATTGCGATAGCTTTTGAATTAGAACCAGACTTTGTTGCATTTCATCATATAATTAGATTATTATTTATTTTATTTATGGTGCCAGTAATATTAAAAATAAGTAATAAATTAAGATAACACTTTCAATAACTTTTCAAAAACTTTTTCAGATGATAACTTGGTCAAATCATTAACTTGAATCGCTTTAAATTTTTCTCTTTCTATACTTACTTTATATGCTGTTGTGTGTGATCCAAATAAAACTATACCTTTAACATTTAGATGAGCTGCCATATGTGCAGGACCAGTATCATTAGCTATTACAAATGAACTTTCTTTTATTATTGATGATAATTGGGATATGTTTAAAGCTTTGCCATTATCCAAAATACTTATAGCATTAATGTTTTCTGCCTCCTTTATTTCATTGGGACCGGGCACAACAATAATTTTAAATTGTTTCTGAAATTGATCTTTAATTTTTTTTATCAGATCATTGTAGTAAGGCCATTTTTTAATAGCTAAATGTGGCGTACAAAAAGGAAATAAAACAATATATTTTTCTAATTTATAATTAGATTTAATAATATTTATATCAGAGCAACTCCAAGAAAAATCAGGGACTATAGTAAATTTTGTTTTTAATCCACTAGATTTTAACTGGTGTTCAAATCTATCTAAAACTGGTTTTTTATCAAATTCATCTTTTAATTTATTTGCTGGAAGAGTTGTTTCCGAAGATGACCAAACATTTAGGTTTGAATTTGGAAATAAAATTCTTTTATAAAATGATGTTCTACTTGAATTTTGAAGATCATAAACTTTTAAAAAATTGTATTTTTTAATTTTTTTCATTAATGAATAAAGATAAAATATATTAAATCTAGAAAGTCTTTTGTCTAAAATCACATCTGTTATTAATGAATTTTTTTTAAATAAATCAAAATATGCTTTCGTTGTTAAAATATAAATATTATCATCTCTATGGTTTTCGGAAATATCTTGAATTGCACCACAAGCTTGGACTATATCTCCTAAAGACCCATGTTTTATTATTAATATATTGGACATATTTTTAACAATTTAACATACTATAATGTTTTATGAACAAAATTCTAGTTGAAGTATCAGTCGGTGAACTTTTAGATAAAATATCAATTCTTGAAATTAAAAAAGAAAGAATTAAAGATCCTGATAAACTTAAGTTTATAAAAGATGAATATGAAATTTTAAAAAATGAATTTGATAAAAATATTAAATCAGATAGTAAATTAGTAAAGCTTTTTAATGCATTAAAAAATATTAATTCAAAATTATGGATAATTGAAGACGACAAAAGATTATGTGAAAAAAATTCAGAATTTGGTGAAGAATTTATTAGACTGTCTAGAGACATACATTTTCTTAATGATTCAAGAGCTAAAATTAAATTGGATATAAATAATCATACAGGATCGAAAATTAAAGAAATAAAAGAATATGCTAGTTATTAAAACTATATTTCTTTTCTAAGAATTTTATCAAATTATGAATAAGAAATGTCATAAATAGATAAATTCCTCCAGCCACAATAAATACTTCGATAGGTTTAAAAGTTGTAGAAATTATATATTTTGCAACTCCAGTAAGATCCATTAAAGTTACTGTGCTGGCTAAAGAAGTGCCTTTGAGCATTAATATAATTTCATTTCCATATGCAGGTAATGACTGTCTTATAGCTATAGGTATTTGGATTTTATAAAAAATGATTTTACTAGAAATTCCAAGGCTTTTACCTGCCTCTATATATCCCGCTTTTATTGTTTGAAATGCTGAGCGTAAAATCTCCGATGTATATGCGCCTGTATTTAGTGCAAATGCAATAATTGCACACCAGTAAGGTTCTTTTAATATAACCCATAGAACTGTTGATCTTAAATATTCTATCTGACCTAATCCAAAATAAATAATAAATATTTGTACTAAAAGAGGAGTTCCTCTAAATACATAAGAATAACCATAAGCAAATTTATTTATTATTGGATTTTTATTAATTCTCAAAATAGCAAATAAAAGACCAATAAATAGTCCAAAAAATAATGATGCTGATAATAATTTTAGAGTTATTAAAGTTGCATTAAGTAGCTTAGGAAAACTGACAATCATCAATTCAAAATCCATCAATATCCCCTACTGTATTTAATTTCGAGTTTGTTTATTAATTTCATACTTAAAAATGTAAGTATTAAATATAAAATTGCTGCAAATGAATAAAAGAACAATGGATCCCTTGTTGATCCTGCTGCAATATAAGATTGTCTCATAATTTCAACTAATCCAGTAACTGAAATAAGAGATGTATCTTTTAATGTTATTTGCCAAACATTACTTAAATTCGGAATTGCTAATCTTAACATTTGTGGAAAAACAACTTTGTAAAATTGAATATGTTTTTTTATTCCTAAAACTTTTGAAGCTTCAAACTGACCTTTGTCAATTGACTGAATAGCTCCTCTAAAAACTTCTGTAGAATATGCTCCAGAAATTATACCAATTGCAAATGCACCAGTTATAAATGCATTAATTTCAATATACTCATAATATCCAAAAATAGAAGCCACATACATAATTGCACCACTGCCTCCAAAAAAAAATAAATAAATTACAAGAAGTTCAGGAACTCCTCTGATAACTGTGGTGTAACAATTTCCAATTAAATTTAAAAATTTACTTTTAGATAATTTTAAGGGTGTAAAAATTAATGCAAATACAAATCCTATTAACATTGCTGTAATTGATACAGCCAATGTCATTAAGGTTGCATAAAAAAGCTCGTCACCCCAACCAGTTTTTCCAAATGCTAGAATTTCCATAAAGACTGGCGACTATATATTATAGTCGCCAAATCTAAAATTATTTACATAGATGCATCGAAACCAAACCACTTAGTAGCAATTCTACTAATATCTCCATTTTTTCTTGCTTTATCAATGGCTTGATTAAAATCTTTTAATAACTCAGCGTCTCTTTTTCCAATAGCATTGTCTCCTGCTTGTCTAAGACCAACTCCAACACCATTACCAAAAGCACCACCTGAAAAAGTAGGTCCAGTTAAAACAACTGCTTTACCTGATTTTTCTGCATAATCTGTAAATGCAACAGCAGCTGCTAGGGCAGCATCACATCTTCCAGAAGCTAGATCTAAATTAACTTCGTCTTGAGTTTTGTATGTTCTAACATCAACACTTCCGACATCACCAGAGTCTAAAAAGTTTTGGTGAATAGTTGCTGTTTGAACACAAACAGTTTTTCCTGCTAAAGCTCCTGTTAAAGTTTTAAGTGCTTTTGTTACATCAGATCCACCTAAAGATAAGTTAATTCCTTCGGGAGTATCCAAACCTTCAAGACTTGAACCTTTCATTACAGCCAAAGAGGCAACTTCATCAGCATAACCTTGTGAGAAAGTTATTGTCTTTTTTCTTTCATCTGTAATTGACATACCTGCCATGATTGCATCAAATTTTCTCATCACTAGAGCTGGTATCATTCCATCCCAGTCTTGTTCAACAATTTCGC
>Ga0208261_1000270_pt1 | contig 21590 bp, 21 predicted proteins | sample Knorr_S7_td_DCM__FD_185595 | JGI IMG/M metagenome (GOLD analysis project Ga0208261, IMG submission 185595) | Marine microbial communities from Southern Atlantic Ocean transect - Knorr_S7_td_DCM_ad_131m_LV_B (SPAdes) (version 3) | ecosystem: Environmental > Aquatic > Marine > Oceanic | place...
AAAAGAACAAAGGGGATTTTGAGGTTTTTATAGATCCTGACACATCAATCTGGCCATAAAATCATAAAAAACTACCTTTTAAAGTTATGATTCCGCGTGTGGAAGCAAAAAATAACTTTCTTGACAAGCTGGCTATAGGCTTTTCAGCCTTATGCTTCCTGCATTGCCTGTTTCTGCCTGTATTCCTGTTGCTATTTCCAACATTGGGCCTGACATTTTTTGGGGATGAATCTTTCCACAAGATGCTACTTTTTGTAATCATTCCATTAAGCATGTTGGCTTTGTTCATGGGTTGCAAAAAGCATAATAAAAAACATATCCTCTCATACGGCTTTAGCGGAATGGCTGTACTGGTTATTGCAGCTACCTGGGCACACGATGCACTTGGTGAAACGGGAGAGGTCGCCTTAACTGCATTAGGCGCCTTGATTATCTCTTATGCGCATATCCAAAATCAAAGATTATGCGTTTCGAAAAACTGCAAAGATTGCTAATGGGGATTACAACATGAAAAAAAATTCAAATTTATTCTGGATCCTTTTAGTTGGGTTTATTTGGGCCCTTAGCAATCCTGCCGATCCGGAACAAGAAGATAATTCCAGTATCGTCATCAGTGTCCATAAGACACCGACTTGCAGCTGCTGCAAGCTCTGGAACAGCCATCTTGAAGAAAATGGCATAAAGGTTAAAAGCTATGACCATGACCCTTTTGCACTCAACAGAATGAAAAAGCAACTTGGCATTGGTGAAAATCTTGCATCCTGCCATACGGGAACAAGCAAGAATGGATATTTTTTTGAAGGACATATTCCTGCAAAATTCATCCTTGAATTCCTTATGGATCCGCCCGAAGGGTCAATAGGCCTTTCCGTTCCAAGGATGCCTATGGGGAGTCCTGGGATGGAAATGGGAGATATGTTTGACCCTTATTCAATCATTCTGGTAAAAGAAGATGGGACAACTGAAGTTTACGCCGAGATAGCAACGATGCAAGATCAGTATTGATTCGACTGTAAACTTTTCCTAGTTGTTTTTATGATCCAAATCGACGGAATCATCAAAACCAAAAGTGTTAGTTCAGAATACATAATTGCATTTGCCTCAGTTGCTCCGCCTGTAAAAATCAGGACCGACAATCCAGCAAAATTGAAAAGCGTATGCCATAAAACCGCAAGCCAAACAAACATTGGTTTTCTTCTTGCTATGGCAAACATGACAAGACACGCTGCTGAAAGATGGAATACGATTGCGAAGATTCTTTCAAGCCCTCCTGCAAGCTGTAGCCAGGAAGGCATTGCCAGAGATGCTTCTATCTGCTCTCTTGCTGCAATTAAATCTTCTGGCGTGATTCCTGGAACAATACCACCGTTTTTGATGTTCCAAAAATTCATAACGCTAAATATCGAAAGAAGTCCGACACCTAATGACTCGACACCCCCATGACCAACTCCAAAAGCAATGGCCTCCTTATGTGTTTTAGATGCTGGCCACCATCGTTTTAAGACAAAATAACGTGCTGGCTCCTCGCATAACCCTGCCGTAAATGAAATAATCAGCAATGTAGCTGGGCCCAATCCGTCAAGAAGCCCTATGTTGGCTAAATACCAATTTAATGGCAGATGAATTAATTGGGATCCTAGGAAAGCAGCCGCTCCCGCGTAAATTAAACGACTATCTATTTTCCATCTTTTCGAAATCCAAAAAAATAGAAATACAGGGAAGCCTATCTGGATCAAAATGGCCAATATTTGGAAAAATAACACTACTTGTTTGAATCAACAGTAATCATTATTGGTTCACAAGCAGCAGTAGAGTTCAAATTTGCAACCACCAAGACAGCAAAATAAATCCCGTCATCCTGGTAGGTGTGGAATGGATCTGACGATGATGAGGTAGGGGTGCTGTCTCCAAAATCCCAGGTATAAACAAGCTCTCCGCTTGCAGCTTCAGTGAACTGTACTCCTAATGGTTCAATACCAGTCACAGGATCAGCTGAAGAATTGCATGATATGTTAGAGCTGCCACAACCAAAAAAAACAAAGGCTAGAAAAGCAAAAGTTAATTTAATCTTCATTATTATGAAATTCTAATTAAAAATCTCCTAGTGACGCTGTTAAAACAAGTCTTGCTGTTACGGGATAATGGTCAGAAGGGTTTTTGCCATCGAAAGTCTGCCTTAATATCTTTGCGTCCAACACACGGGTCCCCTCTAAAGCAAAGATGTAATCGATTTTTGGTCCATCTTTTTTATCCTTCCAGTAATTGAAAGTCCCTCTTTGTGTTGCATCTGGATACATTTGGTTCCAGGGGTCAAAAAAAGACAGTCCTTCAGGTATGCCTTTCTTTAAAATAGTAATTGCTTTGTTCTTTTCTGAAGCGTTAAAGTCGCCAAGCAAAATCACAGGAGCATCATGCTCTCTCTTGCTAATGTGGTCAATAATAATTTTAGAACTATTTTCTCTTGCAGTTTGGCCAAGGTGATCGAAATGTGTGTTGTAAACATAAACAAAATTATCTGATGTTTTGTTTCTAAATTTAGCCCAAGTGACAATCCTGGGCAATGAAGAATCCCAACTTTTTGATGCTGGCTTTTCGGGATTTTCAGACAACCAGAATGTACCTGATTCATTAATGATAATTTCCCAAGCATTACTGTAAAAAATACCGCATGCTTCATCAGTTAATGGCGACCATCCTCTTCCCCTAAAAAAAACATTGTGATTAACCAACTCAGCATTAATAGCTTGAATCTGAAAATGTAAAGCTTCTTGGACTCCGATAAAGTCGTAATTCTCATTTTTCATTACTGAATAAGCAAAACTTTTTCGATTTTCCCAGCTGTTTTCACCATCATTTGCAGTACCGTATCGAACATTAAAGGACATGATATTTACTTCTTGTGGAGCGGTTGAAAAAAACAAATGAAAAAGAATTACGAAAATCATACCTACTCCTCTACAGCAACAACCTCAACAGGGGCCCCTTTTCTTGAATCCGCAGCGCCTTTAAATTTCCCATCTTGAAACATTGCGACCTGCACAACACCGCTTGATCCAACCTTGAATAAAAAACCTTCTGATTTTAGTTCTGTTAAAACCATTGGCTCAAAGCCTTGCTCATGCCATACCGTTTCCGGAAGCCATTGGTGGTGGATTCTCGGAAGTTTGAGTGCATCTTGAGGGCTCAAGCCACCATCCAGTATCGTTAATAATGTTTGTATTGTTCCGGTGATGATCCTAGGACCACCAGAAGCACCTAAGGCCAGATAAACCTGTCCGCTGCTTACAACTATCGTTGGTGACATTGATGATAATGGTCTTTTTTTTGCATCCGGAGCATTTGCTGCACCCTGAATTAAACCAAATGCATTCGGGACACCTGGTCTTGCTGCAAAATCATCCATCTCGTTATTAAAGATAATGCCTGTTTGCGGATCCATCATTTTAGATCCAAAAGCTAAATTGATCGTTGAAGTCAGAGAAACAGCATTCCCAAATTTATCTAGTATTGAGAAATGGGTCGTGCCATCATCATCAGCCTGATTAACAATAGGCAAATCTCCCTTAATGGAAGCGAGCCCTGCTTCAATTGTGGGCTGAGGCCCCTTTTCAGGAGACCAAACAGATAGAGTTGCGTGCAAGCTAGAGTCCAAAAGTCTGTCCATTGGAATTTCTGAAAAATCAGGATCGCCACCATATGCAGCTCTATCTGCAAATGCATGTGTCATAGCATGAAGGAAAGATCTAGTTGCATTTAAGCTTCTGTCAAAAAATAATCCTGAAGCTTCAAATATGCCGAGCATCTGCACAATGGCGATACCTCCAGAAGATGGTGGGGGCATGCTGTATATATCAAAATCACGAAAAGATCCAGAAACAGGTTTTCTGTATTTTGTTTCATAAGATTCAAAATCATACAAACCAAAATCGCCACCTTTGGAGTTTAAAAAAACAACAGATCTCTCAGCAGTGTCCCAACTGTAAAAATCTGCTAAACCTAATTCAAGCTTTTTTAATGTTTTTGCAAGATTGGGTCGTTGGCAAAGATCACCCTCTTTTAGCATATTTCCACCAGGTGCAAAAATAACGCTGAGGCCTGGGTCGCTAAGAATTGAATCAAAATTGGATTTAATTGCAGCAGCAAGAACGGGCCCGACAACAAAACCCTCTTCCGCTAATCTTGTTGCTGGTTTAACAACTTCGCTCCATGGAAGAGCCCCACGCCCTTTGTGCAATTCAAACAGACCGGCAAGCTCTCCTGGAACACCGACAGACCATGCCCCTGATCTTGAATTTCTACCATCAATAAACACTTCTGGATAGAAGCTTGAAGGAGCCATTTCACGAAAATCGAGAGAGCCAATTTCATTGTCATTTTTAAAAACAACAAAACCCCCTCCCCCAATGCCACTACTGTGAGGGTGTGTAATTCCTAAAATCAAAGCTGTTGTAACAGCAGCATCAAAAGCATTCCCTTCTTTTAATATTTGAGAACCGATATCAACAGCAATCTGGTTATCGGCAACCACTATTCCCTTTTGTGGGCCCATTGCCAAAATGAAAATTAAAAAAATAGGGAATTTAATCTTCATGATTCAAACTCAACCTCAAAAGTGCCGATCTCATGTGCTTTTAATGTAACCTGAAAAGCATTTAATTGATGCTTGATTTGGCTTTGTCTGGATTCGATGAGATTCAATTTCCAGCATGTTTTGATTTGTTTAGATGTTGATATTTTTTCTATAACATCCTCATCGGTGAGGTTAAACATTCTTACAACCAATGTGTTGCGAGATTCATGTTTTTTAATTGCCGTTATGGCAACCGCATCATTCTTTTTTTCTAAAAGCCAATCGTCGCTTATTGCCCCGTCTACAACTCCCTGCATTGACTTTAAATCTGTTTTGTACCTTGTGGCCCAATGTTTAACTTTAGACTTAACCCAATCTCCCGAAAAAGGATAAAGAGCGTACTCGTAAGCATTTTCACCTTTGCACTGAGCGTCAGGAGTGTAGATTGTCGGTCCCGCATTATTATTTTTTCTGGATTCAAAATCATCCCTAGAAAGCCAACCAACAGCCCTCAATAAAGTCAACCAAAGAGTTCCTTTTTTGATTTCAAGTTCATGCAAACCTTTAGAAAAAACAGCCAGTCCATTTTTGCCATCATGGCAAAAAGAAAAATCTTGTTGTGGGTAAGTCCTTGTATGTGGTTGAGCCCAATTATCATCTACAGGGAATTCGGAAGGTCTCTCATTAATGTAAAAATGACCATCTGAAAAAACACTGTTTGAATTAGGCATTGGGAAACCTGCACGCAATCTGTGATCTTCTGCCTGATTGTTAAATTTTATCTTAATCCTTACGTAGGGTTCAAGGTGCTCCAGTGAAACATTAATCTCAACATTGCATTTTTCTGTTTCGCTTGATCTATTTTCCCTGATCTCATCGATCGACTTGGGCAAATTCAAATCAAAATTAATCCTTAAAGAGCCTTTATACGGGGTCGCCTCAACAATATCAATAGAAGCAGATGTCTCTGCTGATGTTACGGTTTGACTGCTGCCACATAGGCTATAGTCATATTCATCCCCCTTGTCCCCAGAGCTTTCTAGGATATTTAAATTCTCATGGCTCTTCTGAGTTTCTTTGTTGAGAATGTTGATTGTTCCATTAGCGTTTATCGAAACCTTTAAAAAATCATTTTCTAGAAAATCAACACCGATTTGTAGCTTCTGCTCAACTTTCTTTTGGTGTGTTTCCTTTTTAAGGAAATACAACTTGTGCCCCACAGAAGGTAAAGTGTCAACAAATTGAATATTAAAAAATGTGTCGAATTCATCTTTTTGTTTTGAGCTGCTAGCAACCCTGTGCTTGAACTTATCTTGATAAAGGTGAAGACGTTTAATGTTTTTGTGATTATCGCTCTCTCTTCGATAGTCAATCGCCCAAAACCTTTCAAAATGAGATATTTCCGTTATGTGAAATGGTATTTGCTCACCGGTGGAGTCAACAAGAACCCAATCCTCAATGTCCCCTTCAAAAGGTTGCAAAACGATCAGCCTATTGATCACACATTCTCTTTTTTCAGGTAATGCGTTAAACACAGTGAAACATGTTTGCTCATCATTTTTCTCCTCTCTTGCAAAAGTGGGGGTTATCTCGCTCATTATCTTTTGCAGAACCGATTCCGAAGTTTCTGTAACTGCTCTAAACCTGGGGACCATTTCGCTATGAACCTCATCTGTGCTGCATCCGCATATCGAATCATGTGGGTGATTCTCTAACAGCTTTTTCCACGCATTAAAAATGTGTTCAGATGGGTATGTTTTTGAAAGTGAAAAATAATAATGTGAAGCTAAGGGCTCCAGTATTCCGGATAGCCATGTTTGGGCATTATCATTCATTTGCTTTAGGTAGGTTCGAGCAGACCAAACTCCAGAAAGAATGAAATGGTGATAACCCGACAACAGCTCTCCCTTGTGGGTTTTGAAAGATCCTGAATGTTTATAAACCTCCTTGACAAAAGCATCAAATCCGGAATGTTCAAAACTCGTTTCAGGAAAATCTAATTTGATTTTTTCAAGAATTGCATCAAAATCTTTTTGTGGTGGAAAATGATCACAACCATTATTCAATAAAAATATTGGGGAGTTTGATAATTCAGACATTTTAGAAAAAAGATCTTCGACCTGCTTGGAGGCCAAATCTAAATCAACATTGCGCTTTGTGTGAGCATGCCATATCTCATGGAGCCCAAGTCCAGCAGCATTGCAATAACCATTACATTGATTAACAGCAAGGACGGAACTGCCATCCGGAGCTTCCCAGAAATACTCAAAGCCCAAATCTTCAATTTCTGGACCTGAACCACGCGTGTAGATGAATGAATCTATACCAATATTTTTCAATATTTGTGGAACCTGGGCAACATGACCAAAAGAATCAGGCATGTAGCCAACACGCTGTACACCACCAAAATCTTCGGCTGTTTTGAAGCCTAGCACCAAGTTGCGAATGGTCGATTCGGAACTGATCAAAAATTCATCTGGAAGAATATACCAAGGACCTAATGACAGTTGGCCTTTTTGAACTAATTTTTTTATACGAACTGCATCTTCTGGAAAAAGTGAAAGGTAGTCCCTCAAAATGATTGTTTGTCCATCCAGGACAAAATGATTGAAATCATTTGCACCCTCAAGTAAATTCAAGACCTCTCTAACCACGTTTGAAAGATCGACCTTGAAATCATGATAGGTTCTATACCACTCCCTGTCCCAATGTGTATGAGAAACTATAAAAGCTTTTTTTGGCTTGGTCATTTAAGACAATCCAATAATTTTTGAATGGTTGTTTTGGCGAGACAAACGCTTGAATCAGCTGCACCATAATACATTAGAACCTCATTGCAATTTTCAGCATTTTCCGAAGATGCATCAACCAACAAGCCTGTGGGAAATACAACATTTGGCACCTGTCCTATCAGTTCGTAACTTTCTCTGGGTTCAAAGATGTTAGCTGGACATCTTGCAAGAACCTTATGTGGCTCATTGGCATCCAGCAAAGCAACGCCGGCTTGATATATGTTGCTGCTCATAAAGTGAGTTGCAACACCGTGATAAACAAGTAGCCAGCCTTCTTTTGTTCGTATTGGCGGAGGGCCTGCGCCAATAAGCTCATCCCAATAATGGGGATTACCGCTCATTACCGGAACCGAACGTCCCCAGGAAATCAGATCGGTAGATGCTGAAAAACAAACCTGAGAACCTGACATTACGCCCCCTGCAAACTGATTATTTGGCCTGTCCAAAAGACAATAATGGCCATTAATTTTCTCTGGAAAAAGAACACCATTTCTGGAATCAATATCCCCCATGTGAATCAAATCCATCTCTTTGAAATCTTTAGTTGAAAAAATCGCTATCCTGCATCCATCCTCAACATCAACTGCGGCTGAAACCAAGAAAACATCCTCAATTTTGACAATCCTGGGATCATAAATGTGGAAAATCTCCAAGCCCAATTCATCAACTCCATTGATTCTCACAGACTGAGCATCGACAGTGAAATCATGTCCATTTGTGCTTGAGCAGTGAGTTAAAAAAGTTTTTCTTTGTCTATTTTGGACCCTTAACAACAAATGGAAAATACCATTGTCAAGAATTGCGCCTGGATTGAAAACTGAACTTGATTCAATTCCGTCTGTGCAGCTTAAAGGTATATCTTCTCTTTTGATGATTGGGTTTTTTGAATATCTGTTAAATATTGTCATCTGAAATAAAACCATTATCCTTAATATCTATCTTTTTTCTTTTCAATTCCTTTAGCATGCCCTTTAAATCGTTAAAACCATTGTATGTAAACCAAATCGTAACCAATATAGCTACAACAATATTTATCCACATGTACATCTTCCAAAAGGCAATCCAGCTATCATCGACTACAGTCTTGTTTAAGTTGTATATTGTTCCAATTAGAAACGTCAAGAACCAACCGATAACCCATGTGTAAGTAATGTAGTAAAGTCGTCGATCAGATTTTGTAAATTCCTCGGTGATGCCTATTGCCTTTAACCCCCTAGGAACTTGCGATTGTATTAATTTTTTTTCTTTTTCTGTTTCATGTTTTCCCCTATAGAGAAGTTTGTTTAAATCTACACCGGCTTGCTTGGAGCTTAAAGATACAAGCACATACGTGACAATACAGCACAAAATAACAATCCCTGTCATGACTTGACCATTCAACCAGCCAGGCCAAACCTCAATGTACCTTTCACCAAAGATGCCAAAAACTGATAATGATGCACCTAGAGACATGGCCCACCATGCTCCCTTGGTTGTGCCTTTATTCCAATAAAGACCGCCTATCAGAACGGCCCCGGACCCACCAAAGAAAATAGCACCGGTGATTGCAAAAAACAAAAGTATGTATTCGCTCTGTTGGAAGATTAATGAAAAGATGAATATGAAAATAGCAACACCAATCGTGGACCACTTTAAAATCTTTAAATGTTTTTCCTGGGTTAAAGGCTTCTTTTGAAAAGGCATGTATACATCCTGAACAAAGATGCTGCCCCACGAGTGAAGATAAGTATCATGAGTGCTGATGAAAGCAGCCAACATCACTGCAGCAAAAGCCCCCATTAGGCCAGGTGGCAGCATTGATATCAAAACAGCAGGAACTCTTAACTGGTTCACGACTGCATTATTTTCTTCATTAGACAGAGTTGCATTCACAAAATCGGCCTGAAGGCTAAAGTCGGGATGATGCAAGACGGTATATGCAATTATTGGTATGAAGAGCATGAAAAGATTTTGGGGAATGTTTCGCCAATTTCCCAATAGGCTACCCATTTTGGCTTCATGTGCATTTTTAGCCGAGGCGTTATACGCTTGCGTACCTTGCCAGGACATGGTTCCATAAATGTAAATCAATATACCGATCAAAAAGAAGCCTAGGTTAAAGTCCTCGACCTGGCTTGTTTTAAATGGATTGATCAATGATGCATTTTCTGGTGCCTGATTTAATGAATAAAAAATCTGATCCCAGGAAACATTGAATAAGAAAAACAAAATCATCCAAATAAAAACCACATTGCTAAAAACACCTTGGATGAAGTCTGCAATTGTGACCGCAACATGCCCTCCGGAAAAAACAAAATACAAAGATGTTCCAAGAAGGAAAAGCATCAGAATTGCAAAAGTAGGGATATCAAAGCCAAGCAGGCTGAGAGACTCTGGCAATCCAAGATAATTCAAAAAGAACCTTGCTCCAACTGCGGGGAAGATTCCAAAATTAACAATTCCAGAAATGAAAGCTATAAGACCTGAAAAAATACGAAATTTTTTACTGTATCTTCGTTCAAAAAATTCTGCTAATGTCAAACACCTGGTTTCCCTAAAACGATAAATGACCCAACCTGAAGCGGTGACAGCAAGAACAACAAGATTCATGGTTAGCCCCCACCAAGACATTGAAAAACCGGCAACATAATTCTGTTCCATCATGGCCACAACAGAAATTGCACCAAGCGCAGCTATACCTTGAGCAACAGACAAAATATATCTGCCTGCCGATCTTCCTGCAGAAAGGTAGTCGGCAACGCTCCTCATGTATTTCTTGGCAATTGGAACCGATGAAACCAAAATACCCCAAGTGACAAATATGATCAACCAATCAAGAGGGCCAGCATTCATTCAATTCACCTAGACAAAAAATCAAGTATGCGATTTTGAGATTTTTCAAATTTTTTAAAAGTTACAAAGCCCCAAAGGCTAGGATCGTGCATGTTGATCACACCCTGTGCAGACCAAACCCAATTTGACTCCAAGCCCTCAAAAGCCTCTCCAATCTTGACATAACGGCCATCAATCACTTCGTGATCCCACCATACTCTAGAAAAATTAATTCTCCAAGAATCGTTGTTTTTTGGCGGCATGGAAACGTTTGCAGTTTGGTTTATGCCTTTCCAGGGAATTGCAATTTCAACTATCCATTTTTTATCTATATCTTCAGGGTTGTTTAAAGTTCCATCAATGGTAACTGCTGATTTAAGGCCTGGAATATCCCAACTATCATCATTAACACCACCTTCGCTATACGGTTTATCCATAAGAAGATCCCATTCTGTTCCCATGGCGTTAATTTCAATTTCAATATAGTCCAAAGAATTACTGTCAGGATCTATAAAAACCTCAAAATCCCCTTCGTTTTGCCAAATATAAGAATCTCTTTCTGTGCTTACGGCCCAAATATGAGGATCCTCCATTAGTGCAGCGATGTAAAAGTAATTCTCGTCCCATAACATTTTTAATCTCGTTTTATATTTTGGATCAGGCTGAAGTGATCCCTCTATGTCTACAAAACAGTCTGACCATGGTGCTTTTCTCCATGAGAGATCGTCCAATTTTCCATCTATCGTGATTTCGCTTTTTGACTCATATGCTAAATAACCCCTAAAGGATTTTTCTGCATCTGTGCAATCTGAATTAAAAAGATTGGACATAAATAATAAACCTAACAACATCACCTTAAACCTCCATTAAACATTTGAATGTATTAAAGTGTATATCAACAACGTCATTTACATCCTTAGCGTAGCCACCAGCCAAAACAATCGCCACTGGGCAATTGTTATTTTTGCACCACTCTACTACAAGCCTATCTCTTGAGCCTAAGCCCGCTTTCGTAAGCGCAAGCCCTCCAAGCTGGTCTTTTCGATAAGGATCAGCGCCGGCTAAAAATAAAACCAAGTCGGGTTTGTCCTGTGTTGAAAGCCAATCAAGTGCAGTTGATAGATGCTGCAGGTAAACGCTATCACCTATTCCGTCATCTAAGCCAATGTCTAAATCTGATTTTGGTTTCCAGGATGGATAATTGTGCTGTTGATGCAATGAGATTGTTTTGACATTTGGGCTATTTTGGAAACAAACAGCCGTACCATTGCCTTGATGCACGTCAAGATCCACTACGGCTGCATTATGGATCTTGCCTTCTTTGACAAGTTGGTTAATTGAAATTGCAATATCGTTGATAATGCAAAAACCCTCACCGTGATCAGGGAAAGAATGATGCAATCCGCCGCCAATATTGAAACCCCAACCCTGTAACAGGGCATCCCTGCATGCAGACAAGGTGCCGGCAACTGCCTTACATTCGTTTTCAAAAACCCAGCTGTCACATCTTGCTTCAAATTCACCATAGGAAGCTTCGGGATTGTCAAAATACGAATGTATACGATTTATAAAATTGCGGTGATGCGTAAGTGCGATTGCGCCTTCTGGCAAACTGTCAGGCTCAACAAAATCAATTGAAAATGATTCTTCGATTCGCTTTTTCAACAAATCCATTTTTCGCATTGGAAAAACATGATCCTTCCAATACTCTGATGGTCTTTGAAAATAACGAACTTTTTTCACTTAGGCAATTTTATGCCCAAGTGCTGGTTTAGGTTTCACCGTGTCTGAATATCCTGCCTTCAAGCCAGAACAAAACATCTTCTGCTATGTTTGTTGCATGATCAGCAGCTCTTTCGAATCTTCTGGATATTGAAACCAGTGCAACCAAGGACTCAAAGTCATCATCATCGATTTTGGATAATTCCTTTATGAGGGATTTGTTCAGGTCATCAACCTGGTCATCAGCATCTCTAACCTTCTGGGCTAAATCTGCATCTCCTGCGTCTAAAGCCTGTACTGCATCTTTAATCATCTGGATTGAAGATGTTCCCAATTTAGACAAAGGGGTTTTGATGCTCTTGATCAAGTTGGCGTCAATATCCTTGCCCCTTTGAGCAATCTTGATCGCATAATCACCAATTCTTTCTAAGTCGTTTGTAATCTTCAACATTGCTGCAAGGATTCTTAAATCATCTGCAACAGGTTGATGGACAGCAATGGTGCCAAGTATGGATTCTTCTATCTCAACTTCTAGCGAATCAATATTATCTTCTCGTTGTTTCATTGCTTGATATTTATCATCGCTAGAATTTAAAATTGCCTCCATTGCATCATCCATTGAGTTGCAAACATCTTGAGCCATTGCCAAGGTTTTTACTTTGATTTTATCAATAAGTTTTGTTAATCTTTTAGTCATATTTAACTCCTAGCCATATCGACCTGTAATAAAGTCTCTTGTTCTTTTTTCTTTTGGGTTCTGGAAGAAATCCGCTGTTGGTGCTGCTTCAATAATTTTGCCCAAATGGAATAATACAGATTGATCAGAAATCCTGCCAGCTTGTTGTAAGTTGTGGGTCACTATCACAACGGTATAGTCTTTCTTTAATTCCCTTATTAGCTCCTCTACCTTATCGGTATCGCTTGGATCTAATGCTGAACAAGGTTCATCCATAAGCAATATTTTTGGCCTTGTCGGCAGACATCTTGCAATACATAATCTTTGCTGCTGCTCTAAAGAAAGACTGGTTCCCGGTCTCGTAAGGTTACCGTCTAGATCCTCAAGTAACCCTACTGCTTGTAGCGCTTTGTTAACTTCCTTTTTTATGGTTTGACCATCAGGAACCATAGGATTTGTCTTTAAGCCAAAAGCAACATTTTCAAAAACAGAAAGCGGAAATGGGTTAGGTCTCTGAAAAACCATCCCTACAGATCGCCTAAGTCCAACAACCTCATCAGCCGTATATTGATAAATATCTGTCCCATCAATAAAAATAGAACCTTTGGTGCTAACTGTGTTTATTTGATCATTTAGCCTGTTAATGCAACGAACAAAAGTGCTTTTTCCACACCCTGAAGGCCCTACAACAGCTGTAACTTGATTTTCTGGTATGTCGAGATCTACATCAATTAAAGCTTGAAAGTCACCATACCACAAATTGAATTTTTCAGATTTAATTAGAGTTTTTGTCATTATCCAAATTTACCTTCAATGTATTCTTTTGTTCGATTGTCTGCAGGATTTGTGAACAGTGTGTCTGTGTCAGCAAGCTCGACAAGCTCACCCTCAAGCATAAAAGCTGTTCGATGAGCAACACGGGCAGCTTGATGAGGGTTGTTTGTGACCAAAATGATAGTCATGTCATTTTTTAATTGACCCAGTGTATCCTCTATTCTGGATGTTGAAATTGGATCAAGCCCTGAACAAGGTTCATCAAGCAATAAAACCTTTGGCTTTAAGGCTAAAGCCCTTGCAATGCAAAGCCTTTGTTGCTGGCCACCTGAAAGCTTTAATGCTGGGGTGTCCAGCCTGTCATGCACCTCATCCCATAATCCAGCCTGCACAAGACTTTCTTCAACCCTTGTCTTCAACTCTCCCTTTGCCTCTCCAGCCATTTTTGGGCCATATTCAACATTTTCCCTAATAGTCATGGGCAAAGCAACCGGAAGGGCAAAAATCATCCCAACAGACCTCCTGAGACTATGGATGTTTGGTGTTGTTAAAACATCGATATCACCCATAGAAACACTGCCAGAAATTACAGCTGACGGTATTGTGTCAATCATCCTGTTTAAAACTGTAAGCAAGGTTGTTTTTCCTGAAGTAGTAGGGCCAATGATTCCTAATATTTCATTTTTTTCAACCGATAAAGACAGGTTTCTTATTGCCTGTTTTTTTCCATATGAAACCGACAAAGATTTAATGATGATTTCTTTTACCATATTCTGTTTTTCCTAATTTTTGCTCTTATAGAAATTGCGACTGCATTGATGCCTAAAACTAAAAACAACAATGTTAAGGCAACAGCGTACCTTACATCCAAGCCTATATTAGGCACCTGTGTTGAAATGGCGAAAAGGTGCATTGGGAGTGCCATGACTTGGTCAAAAATACTTTGTGGCAATCTTGGTAAATAAAAAGCTGCTACGGTAAACAAAATTGGTGCAGTCTCTCCGCCAGCACGGCTAATTTCTAAAATTATTCCGGTCAAAATTCCCTGTATGGAATTGGGAAGAACAACATGCCTGGTTGTTTGCCATTTGCTAGCGCCCAATGCCAAGCTTGCTTCTCTGAATCTATCAGGAACAGCTTTTAACGCTTCTGCAGTTGATGTGACTATTACTGGTAAACCCATTAGGGCAAGGGTTAAGGTTCCCGCTAAAATACTTGCGCCAAATTTTAAGGCTATAACAAATACCCCCAAGCCAAACAACCCGTAAACAACACTGGGAACCCCTGCTAAATTTAAGATTGCCAACCTAACCAAATTAGCTGCTCGGCTTCTTGGAGAATATTCAACAAGATAAATTGCAGTAGCCACACCAAAAGGCACGCTCCAAACCACAGCTCCAACAACCAGGATCAATGTTCCAACTATGGCTGGAAAAACCCCACCCTCTCTTAAACCATTGGTGGGTTCGGTTGTCAGGAAGTTCCAATCTATAACTGAAATACCCTTAACAAAAACAACACCCAGTATCAATAAAACCGGAATAACCACAATGGCCGTTATGAGCCCTAAGCCGAAAGTGGCTCTTTTTTGCTGGTTGATTGGATTTTGTTTTCTAAAGTTCATGATTCTTCTGTGTATTTTTTATTAATAAACCTATCTGCTGCAGTATTAATTAACAATGTGATAATAAACAAAACAACACCCAGTCCAAAAAGGGCTTGATAATGCTCGTCGCCCTTCACTGTTTCTCCCATTTCTGCAGCAATTGTCGCAGTGAGGGTTCTGACTGGCTCCATGATACCACTTGGTATCCTGGCAGAATTACCACTAATCATTAAAACTGCCATTGTTTCGCCTATAACCCTTCCAACACCAAGCATTGCTGCGGCAAGTATGCCTGGTTTTGCTGTTGGCAAAAGCACCCTTGTGATCATTTGCCATTTGGTGGCACCAAGAGCAAGAGCGCCATCTCTTAAAGTGTCAGGTACACTTCTGAGAGCGTCTTCGGTTAAGCTGACTATTGTGGGCATTGCCATCCATGCAAGCATCAATGCTGCTGAAAAAGCCGTTAAGCCTGTTTTTAAGTCAAAAGTTTCCTTAATGTAGGGTGCAAGAATGATCATGCCCAAGAAACCGATAACAACACTAGGTATTGCTGCTAGAAATTCAACTATAACTTTCAAAAATTCTCTAAATTTCTGTGGCAGCAGTTCACCAATGAAAATAGCTGCACAAATCCCCAGGGGCACTGCGATTAAAGATGCTGTTAGCGTTACTGCTAAGCTACCTGCAAGCAATACCCAAACACCAAAATCTGGAGGTTCACTGATTGGTCTCCAAAATTTACCTGTAATAGTAAAGATATCACTGAAAAAAACCCCGCCGCTTTCTTTTACTAAAAAATAAAGAATGCAGGCAATAAAAAAGATGCATAGCCATGCTGCAAAACGTAAACATGCCTCTGTTATTTTTTCAGACAACGGCTGTTTGAAAGTCTCTGTTTTATGCTTTTTTAATTTTATATTTTTCACAAGCTCAAATCTTAATCAAATTAGGCTAAAGTCAGCTTAAAGGAACAAAATCCTGTTCCGCAACAACAGCCTGGCCTTCCTCTCCCATTATCCACTCAATATAAGCCTGTGCTGCTGCAGAAATGCTATCTCTTGAAAACATGTGTAGGGGTCTTGCAATTGGATATGTTTTATTAAGAACATTTTCTATAGTTGGTGAAACAAAAGTAACCCCATCCACAGATACATTAATTGACTTTTGTGATGGTGACAAATAACCCATACCGTAATAACCAATTGCGCCAGTATTACTTGTCACTTCATCAGCAAGTGCCTGGCTACTTGGCATCAATAACGCCTCTTCACTAAATTCAGTACCTTTGCCCAAGGACCCAACGACATTTTCTTTAAAGTAAACATGTGTTCCGCTATTCACCTCTCGTGACAGCAAAACAATCTCCAAATCATCACCACCAACCTCTTTCCAATTTGTAATTTTTGCAGTAAAAATTTCTGCGATTTGCAAAATTGACAATTCGTTAACTGGATTATCTGGGTGAACGACAACAGCAAGCCCGTCCCAACCAACAATATACTCCGTGATGCCGAAGCCAAGTTCATTTGCCTTCGAGATTTCTCTATCCTTAATTGCTCTAGATGAATTTGCGAGATCAGCAGTTCCATTCATCAGAGCAGCGATTCCGACACCAGAGCCACCACCGCCAATAGCAATATATGCGTTGGGGTTCGTTTTTGTATACTCCTCAGCCCATGCTTGGCCTAGGTTAACCATGGTGTCGGAGCCTGTTACCTGGATACTTTGCTCACCTTCAGAGGAACTTCTTCCTGCGGCATTTCCTTCAGAATCCTGCGGCCTTGCGCAACTGGTAACTACTAAAACTAATAGTATAAAAAAACTTGAAAATTTAAATTTCATTTTTGCGGTAAATTCTCCTTTTTAGATTTAAGTTGAAATCTTAAATAGTATTCTTTGTGATTTTTTAAAAACTTGTAACAAATTTGTTTTAATTCTTTGAATTAACTACTTTGTAACCGAATCCAGCTACAGATTTCAAAAGTGTTTTTTTGTGGCCTAGTTTTTTTCGCAACCTAACCACATGCTGATCGATGGTTCGAGTTTCAACAGAAGAGTCGTAACCTAAAGCATTTTTCATAAGATCCTCTCTAGAAACACCATCTGGAGATCTTTCTATAAGGTGTATGAATATCTCCCATTCACTTTTAGAAAGATGGACCTTTTCTGAAACCTTAATCTCTCTACTGTTTGGATATATTTCAATCTCATCAAACATAAAGGATCTTTTTTTTGTGGGATGCCTCAAGACATCACCCTCTATCCAAAAAACCAAATCTTCTGCTATGTTTGTTGCATGATCTGCTGTCCTTTCCAATCTCCTGCATAAATTAACCAGCGAAACAACTGAAGCCATATCTGGATTTTTACTACCTAAAAGAATCTTGATTATTGCCTTGTTCAATTTATCAACATAATCGTCATCACGGATAACCTGTTTGGCTAGGTTGATGTCCTCAAGCTCTATCGCCTTAACGGATCTTTCAAGCATCTCTGTAGATGCTTTTGATAGTTTTTTAAATTTGGATTTAATTTTCACTGTTTCTGACATATCAACATTAACAAGATATTTAGCTATCGCCATGGCATAATCGCCAATCCTCTCAAGGTCATTATTAATTTTTAATAACGCTGTAAAGTGACGACAATCTTTATCTTCCAGCTCTGGCCTCATTAAAGTCTGGAGATCCTGTTCAATTTCCATCTCTAACAGGTTGATTTCAGTCTCTCTTGCTCTGCATTTTGCAAGAAAAGCATCTGTGTTGAAGGTGCTGCCCTTAAGAGCTTTTTTTAACGCAAAAACAACCAGCTTACCCAATCTGATAACATTTAAATGAACCTTGTGTTTACGTTCCTCTGTCATCATCTTCTCAATTGTATTTGCTGCATGCATTCAAAATTGTTTTAAAAATGTAACGAATTTAATTTCCTTACCGCATCCAAGGTATTTCCGACTGAATAAAAATCAACAAAAATAAAATTGGGCCTTTGTCCGGCCTCCATCCAGCAGTTCTCAGCCCTTTCGTAAACAGACGGGTTTGCTTTTTTTGCAAGCGCTTTTGATGCAAGTGGGTTTGTCAAAAAATGATTTATGCTGTAAAGGCCTGAAAGATCTTTTGGGCCCCTTAGTCTTGAGCATGAAAAGTCATCAATGCTTTTGTATGAAAAGTCTGTATCCCAAACATACTTCCAGGCATCATGATACCAGTCATCAGAACCGCCTTCTCGGCTAGTAAAAACAACAACCCTTTTTCCGCTGTCGATCATATCGATTATGGATGGCCAATCTTGCTCAAGGGCTTGATGGTGGACGTAATCAATCATCCCAGACTGCTCAAAAAGCTCGACAACCGGCTTCTTCCCGACATAACTTTCAAAAAAAATCGAGACTATCTCTCTGGGGTTATCATCTAGCCAATCTTTGAGTTCTACAAGGTCGTGGATTAATTTCCTTTTTCCAAGCCAGCAATAACCGTGACAGAGATAAACCTCCTGATCGTGATTGTAGATATCCCACGACAAGCCCCTAACGCCATCGTTCAACTGAGCAATGAGGCCTCGACCTTGGTTGGGAAAAAACCATCTATCTTCTGATGTCGACATCGCATTATGCGTGACAAGGTAGGAAAGCTCGTCGTATCGTTTGTCACAATACTGATCATGTCCGAGACATGGTTTCATTAACAGCATCATTAGAAAAAACATAACTTACCATAGTATAAAATTTTCCACAATGAAACAACTCGATTTATTGATTAAAGAAATTCAGAACAACCTTTCCAGCCATGAAGTTGACGGATGGTTTGTTGCAGATTTCCATTCGCATAATCCAATTGCTAGAAAATTTTTACCAGATGATGTGTTTTTAAGCAGGCGATGGGCGCTCTGGATTCCAAAAAAAGGAAAAGCAGAAATGGTTGTCAATGGAATTGAATCAAAAAGTCTGGCATTCATTGATGTGCAAATTAGAAAATATCAAAATTTTGAAGATTGGAAAAGAACATTGACATCAATGATTGCAGGAAAAACTATTTATGTGGAATGGTGTGAAGATGGCAAGATTCCCTATCTTTCTTATCTTGATGGGGGTTTGATTGATCTACTAAGGTCAATGGGTTGCAGTTTGAAGAGCAGCGAAAACATCTCCCAGGAACATCTTTTACTATGGTCTAAAAAAACAATTGAATCCCATTGTGAATCAGCGATAAATTTAACATCAATAGTGCAAGGTGTTTTTGATCGAGTGTCTAAAGCAAAACCTTTTGAATTGGATGAATCAATGGTTCAGAACTGGATACTGGAAGGTTTTGAGGAAATGGGCATGACAACTGACCATCCACCTGTAGTTGCAGTTAATGGAAATGCTGGTGATCCCCATTACGCAACACCAAAAGAGGGAAGTGCAAAATTGGGAGAAAATTTTGTGCTTCTTGTAGATTTATGGGCAACAAAAAAATCTGCCAACCCTGCATATGCCGATATAACATGGATGGCAAAACGAGGAAAAGTTGACAAGGTTGTCGATAAAGGTTTTTATGCTGTTTTGGAGGCCAGAGATGCAGGGGTTCAAGCAATAAAGAGAGCCTTTTTGGAAAAAAGATCGATTCCCGGTTACGAGGTTGACCAAGCTGTTAGGGGTGTGATTGAAAATCACGGATTTGGAGATGGTTTCATCCATAGAACAGGGCACAACCTGGGGCTTGAAAGCGCTCATGGCGATGCTGCTCAGCTAGACAGTTATGAAGCCAAGGACACACGGTTGCTGCTACCAGGCTGGGCAGGAACAATAGAACCTGGTGTTTATTATTCAGAATGGGGCATACGGAGCGAAATCAACCTAATAATCAATCCAGATCCAATTATTACAACCGAACCGCAAAAAGATTGGTTTTTAGTTTAATTTTTTATTTAAATTGTTATGATAAATCTCAGTGGGTTCAGAAAATATTTTCGATAACTTAAAACCTTTAAAGGATGAATTAGGACTTGGGAGAGAGTTGCTTGTGGAGGTTTGCAAACAGCTGAAGATAAACTTCCTTGAACATACGATGGAAGATGATGATGACAGTGTGTCTATCGGGTTCTGGCCACGTCAAACAGTTCCTGTAGTTCTTGGCATCCACAAGGATGAAAATGGAGCTGTTGTGTTTAAAAGCGAGGCTCAATGCTTGCCATTCCCTCGAGACAAAAGAATCGCGTTTCTGAAAGATTCTTTGTCAATTGCGCATTCAAGTTTTTCAAACGTATCTGCTCCTGGAGATGGTTGGCTATATTCATGTGAAAACAAAGAGGCAGGTGAGCTAACGCTACAAGGCATTATCGAATCAGTACAAAGAATCACGACCACTTCACTTTATTTGCAAAAAACACTTTCATCAAAATATGAAATCACGCCCCCAAATATCAAAGAAGATAGTTGGGAATGAATTTTTTTAAAGCCGACAAGTTTGACGAAGAATCCCTTTATGGCAGACCTATGTTTATGGTTGACAGGCCGGCTGATCCACCCAAGGCTCCAACCGGAAGTTCAAAAACTTGTAAAAATTGGGATATTGAAGCTGCTTACAGGATGCTTCAAAATAATCTTGATCCGAGAGTGGCTATAGATTGGGAAAAATTAATAGTGTATGGTGGTTCAGGAAGGGCAGCTAGAAACTGGAAGGAATATGCTCGGATACTTGAAACCCTAAAGAGATTGCAACCGGACGAAACACTCTGTGTTCAAAGTGGCAAAGCAGTTTACGTAGGAAAAACACATGAAGATGCACCTAGGGTGATTATTGCAAATAGCAATTTGGTTCCCAACTGGGCTAACGATGAGCATTTCAATGAACTTGATAGAAAGGGTTTGTTTATGTATGGTCAAATGACTGCTGGGTCATGGATATATATTGGCACACAGGGAATCCTGCAAGGAACATATCAAACATTTGTTGCCCTTGCTGAAAAAGAATATGGAACTACCGATTTAACCAATAGGTGGATACTCACAGGTGGAGTTGGTGGAATGAGTGGCGCACAACCTTTAGCAGGTGCAATGGCTGGAGCGTGCATTTTGTGCGTTGAAGTCTTGAAAGAGAGAATTCAAAAAAAGGTTGATCAAGGTTTTTGTGACAAGATAACAGATAATCTTGAAGAGGCTTTAAAGTGGAAAGATGAAGCTATATTAAAAGGCAAGGGTTTGTCCATTGGGCTTGTCGGCAATATTGCTACAGTTGCTGCAGAACTGCTTAAACGAGATGAAATCCCAGACATAGTTACAGACCAAACATCAGCTCACAATCTGTTGTCATATTGGCCAGAAGGAGATATGGGTGATTTGAACAGGCTCAGAACGTCTAATCCACAAGAGTATGCAAAAAAATCACAAGAAACCATACTGAAACATGTAGATGCAATCATAGGCATGCAGAAAAGAGGGTCAATTGCTTTTGATTATGGCAACGCTCTCAGGGATCAAGCATATCTTGCTGGATTAACTGAAGTAAAAAACAAAAACGAATACATTTATCCTGGCTTTTTGCCAGCCTATATTAGACCTCTTTTTTCCAAGGGCATGGGTCCTTTCAGATGGGCAGCATTATCTGGGAATAAAGAAGACATACGAAAAACCGACAAAAGAATGCTGGAGCTATTTCC
>Ga0208261_1000271_pt1 | contig 21542 bp, 20 predicted proteins | sample Knorr_S7_td_DCM__FD_185595 | JGI IMG/M metagenome (GOLD analysis project Ga0208261, IMG submission 185595) | Marine microbial communities from Southern Atlantic Ocean transect - Knorr_S7_td_DCM_ad_131m_LV_B (SPAdes) (version 3) | ecosystem: Environmental > Aquatic > Marine > Oceanic | place...
AACCAATAATCAATAACTGATTATTATAATGAAAAGAGGGCTTTTTGAGCCCTCTTTTCATATTTTAATGTAAGATAATTAGATTCAAAGATCTATTATTATAGGAGAGAAATTTTAGATGCTAAACTTCCTTATAAGAAGAACGGTTTTTATGTTTATAGCTCTATGGGCTGTAACCCTTATTTCTTTTTTTATTATAAATCTGCCTGAAGGTGATTATGTAACAGCTTATATAGCTCAATTGCAAGCAACTGGTAGTATGGTTGATGCAGAAGAAGCAGACAACCTAAGAAAATTTTATGGTTTAGATAGACCACTTTATATTCAATATTTCAAATGGATGAATCAAATATTTCTAGACCAAAATTTGGGATTTTCATTTGAATATAACATGCCTGTAACCGAAGTTATTTCTGAGAGACTATTATTAACTATTGTCCTTGCGATAGCTTGTGTTATTTTTATTTGGGTAATTGCTATTCCATTTGGAATCATATCTGCTGTGAAGCAGTACTCAGTATGGGATTACTTATTCACATTTTTAGGATTTGTGGGATTAGCAATACCAGATTTTATGATCGCTCTAATTGCGATGTATTTATTTTTTGTTTGGTTTGATTTCAGTCCAGGTGGATTATTTTCACCAGAGTATGTAGGGGTGCCTTGGAGTTGGGGTAGAGTAAAAGATCTTATTGACCATATTTGGATACCAATGGTTGTTTTGGGTACAGCAGGAACAGCATCTCTAATGAGAATTACAAGAGCAAATCTTCTTGATGAACTTTCCAAACCTTATGTTATTACCGCCAGAGCGAAGGGCTTATCAGAATGGAGATTGATTATGAAATATCCAGTTAGATTAGCACTTAATCCAGCAATAAGTTTAACTGCTTATATTCTTCCTTATCTTATATCAGGTAGTATTATCGTTGGAGTTGTATTATCACTCCCAACCGTAGGTCCAATGTTAGTAAAAGCTCTTGTAGCTCAAGATATGTTTCTAGCTGGTGGAATAATTTTACTAATTGGTTTTATGACGGTTGTAGGTACTTTTATTTCAGATCTTCTTTTACTTTGGGTTGATCCTAGAATTAGACTAGAGTCAGGAGGTTCTTAATGGTTTTATCTTCTATTGGAAAGATTTTCTCTAAAAAGAGTGCTCCTTCTAATTCAGCTGATGACGTCAATACTATAGATCTAGCTACACAAAGGCAATTAATTTGGAGAAGATTCAAAAGGCACAGACTTGGGTTTTCAGCCTCTATAATAGTTCTCTTATTTTATGTAGCAGTTATATTTGCAGATTTTCTTTCTACAGCTCCACCTGTAGATTATGCAGCTGCTAGAGGATATATGCCTCCTCAACCAATAAAATTTTTCGAAAATGGGCATTTTATGAGTACATGTGAAGTAACTGGTGAAAGAAATATGGAGACTTTCTTGATGGAATTCACGGAAAATTGTGAAGATACTCAAGGGGTTAGTTTTTTTGGTAAGGGCTATGAATATAAGCTTTGGGGAATCATTCCAACTAACAGGCATATACTTGGTATGAAAGATGAAACAAAAGATCCTAATGCATGGATACATTTATTTGGTACAGATAAGCAAGGTAGGGATGTATATTCAAGAACAATGCATGCTACCAGAGTTTCATTAACAATTGGGCTTGTTGGTGTTGCATTAAGTATTGTTTTTGGAATATTTGTTGGAGCTATTTCTGGTTATTATGGAGGTCTGGTGGATTCTATTTTACAAAGGGTAATAGAAATTATAAGATCAGTTCCTACAATACCTCTGTATATGGGGCTTTCTTCTGCCTTCCCAGAAGATTGGACGATAAATCAAATATATTTCATGATAACTATTATTATTTCATTGTTTGCCTGGACGGATCTAGCCAGGGTAATTAGGGGAAGATTCTTGGCTATGAAAGATGAAGATTTTGTGACTGCAGCAAGATTGAATGGTGCAAAAACTATGAGAATAGTATTTGTTCATATGCTGCCATCTTTTTATAGTCATATAATTGCTCAAGCATCATTATCTTTGCCACTTATGATAGTAACTGAAACTTCACTTAGTTTCTTAGGTCTTGGATTGAGACCACCTGCTGTAAGTTATGGAGTCTTATTGAAAGACGCTCAGAATGTACAGTCAGTAGCAAATATGCCTTGGTTATTCATCCCTGCCATTGCGGTTATTTTAGTAATTCTAGCCTTAAATTTCATGGGAGATGGAATAAGAGATGCAGCAGACCCTTATCAGGAGGTATAAATATGGTAACTGAAAAGAAAAATAAAAATGAAACTTTACCTTTATTAGAGGTAAGAAACCTACATACATATTTTTATACTGCTGATGGAGTTGTTAAAGCTGTTGATGGTGTTGACTTAGATGTGTTTCCAAAGAAAACACTTGGAATTGTTGGAGAATCTGGTTGTGGAAAAAGTATAACAACAAAATCAATTCTTAGACTAATTGATAGGCCTGGAAAAATTCTTGATGGTACTATGAATCTTTATGATAAAAATCATGAAAATTCTCAAGATATAACAAAATTAAATAATCAGGAACTAAAACAAGTAAGAGGTGGAAGAATATCAATGATTTTTCAAGAGCCTATGACTTCTTTTAGCCCTATACATACTGTTGGAAACCAAATTACTGAAGCAATTAAATTGCACTTAAAATATGAAAAAAATGAAGCTATGGAATTAGCTGAGGATTGGTTGATCAGAGTCGGTATGAGTAACCCAAAGCAAAGATTGAAACAATACGCGTTTGAACTAAGTGGTGGGCAAAGACAAAGAGCAATGATAGCTATGGCATTGTGTACAAATCCTGATATATTAATTGCTGACGAACCTACAACGGCTCTAGATGTAACTACTCAAGCTCAAACTTTAGATTTATTAAATGATCTTCAAGAAAAAAATGGGATGTCCATAATTATGATAACTCACGATTTAGGAGTTATTGCTGAATTAGCTGATGAAGTGAACGTTATGTATTTAGGTAAAGTTGTAGAAAGCGGTACAATTCATCAGGTCTTTAAGGATCCCAAACACCCATATACTCAAGCACTATTAAGTTCTATACCTTCTTTGGCTACAGGACATAGAGAAAGACTACCAATTCTTCCAGGTACAATTCCTCACCCTCAAGCAAGGCCTCAAGGCTGTCCTTTCAATCCAAGATGTAAAGACTTTATAGATGGAACTTGTAATGTAGAATTCCCAAAACAAGAACAAATAGAAGATGGCCATTTAGTTAATTGTCATCTTTATAACAAGTAGGTATTTATGTCAGCTACAAAAACTAAAAATGAAAATATAGTAGAAATAAAAAACTTAAAGAAATATTATCCTCTTACCTCTGGAATAATGAAAAAAGTTACAGGAGTAGTCAAAGCAGTAGATGATGTTTCTTTTGTAATCCCTAGAGGTAAAACTATTGGCCTAGTTGGTGAGTCAGGTTGTGGAAAAACTACAATTTCAAAATGTATATTAAGAGCTATTGATCCTACTGAAGGTGAGATCTACTTAAATAATGATGATGGGGCACATGATTTAGCTACTTTGACTGAAAAAGAATTAAGGCCTTTGAGAAAAGAAATGCAAATGATTTTTCAAGATCCATTTTCATCCTTAAATCCTAGAATGAATTTATTTGAAATAGTAAGTGAACCTCTTCTTTTGAATGGAGTAAAAAATAAAACTGAAAGGCAAGATAGGGTAGAAGAATTATTAGATAAAGTAGGATTGAGATCTGAATATATGATTAGGTACCCTCATGCATTCAGTGGTGGACAGAGACAAAGAATTGGTATTGCTAGAGCGCTTGCATTGAACCCTTCTCTGATCGTTTGTGATGAACCAGTGTCTGGTTTAGATGTATCTGTACAAGCTCAAGTAATTAATCTATTAATGGACTTGCAGGACGAATTTGGATTGTCTTATCTTTTTGTTTCTCATGACTTAAGTATCGTAAGACAAATTAGTGATGAGATAAATGTTATGTATCTAGGAAGACTAGTTGAAAATGGAACTCCAGAAGAAATTTTTTCTTCTCCAAAGCATCCATATACTGAAGCTTTGATTTCAGCTGTTCCTCAAGCTGATCCAGATTTGGTCAAGAATCATAAAACATTGATTGGTGAAATCCCAAACCCTTCCAATCCACCCTCTGGATGTTATTTTCACCCAAGGTGTTCATATGCAACAGATGAATGTAAGAAAACTAATCCTCAATTAACAATTGATAAATCAGGAAGATCTTTTAGTTGTCACAATGCAAAAGATCTACAACTTACGGGTCTTATTTAGTAATCATGTTTAAAAAATATATATTATTATTATCTATTCTTTTATCTATAATAATTTCATGCTCTACAGATGAGGACTATTCGCAACTTCAAGATTGGCGATCAGAGCTAAGAACTGAAATTATGGAAGCTAGAAGAAACGTAAATTCTACTTCAAATCTCGCTATTAGATCTGAAATTTATATAGATGAAGTCATAGGATTTTATGTTTGGATTAAAAATAATATTCATAGTGATTATATTGATGAAACTTGTGATGATTTAAAATTTGTTGAATCAATTAGATCTCAATTAGAACCAGTATCTTTACTTATTCAAATATCATCACCAATGGACGATCCCTTTGAACTATTTCCATTGCCTTCTGAAATAATACATATACTAGGATCTGAAGGGTCTGTTGGTCTTGAAAAAGATACTTTCAATAAGATAGATTCAAATAATTTGGAATGGAAAGTCGAATTTGTAGATGAACCTTTGAAATTAAAGAAAAACGGAGTATGGTATATAGTACCTACTAAACTAACAGAATCTATTTTCAAGGGATGTAAAAGATGAGTATAAAAGTTTTTTCTGGTAATCGAATGATCGATACGAAAGCCGGAAAAGTCATTGAGAAGGATATTTCAATTCTCGTTAAAGATTCTGAAATAATAAGTGTAGATTCTCCAGAAAAAATTTCTTCTCACGAGATGTTTCAGAATGCTGAAAAAATTAAACTTAATGGAACTATTCTTCCAGGTTTAGTTGATTGCCATGTTCATTTAATTGGATTTGGAGATGGTACTCCGGGAGATGTTTTAGTCAAAACAGATGATAATTTATTAGCAATTAATGGTGCTCAAAATGCGATAAGACATCTTGATTCAGGAGTAACCACTCTTAGAGATTTAGGTGCTAAAAACATGACAGGCTATATGATAAAGGAAGCTTCAAACAGAGGAATTATTCAAACACCTGACCTTATTATGTCTGGAAGGCCAATTACGATAGTAGGTGGACACCTAAATTGGTTTGGAGAAGTTGCAACAGGACCGACTGAATGTATAGCTTCTGTTAGGCGATTATTAAAAGATGGAAGCGATATGATAAAAATTACAGCAACAGGAGGAAGTACTGGTACCTCAAATGTAAGAGTACCATCATTCAATTTAGATGAAATGAAAGCTATAGTTTTTGAAGCTCATAAATTTGGTGTTCATACCGCAGCACATTGTGTAAATACTGAAGGAATGAGAATAGCTGTTGAAGCAGGGGTTGATACTATAATTCATGGAAGATTTGTAAATACCGATGGTGAATTAGAATTTGATGAAAAACTTGCAGATCAAATGGTTGAACAAGGTACCTTTATTAACCCAACTCTTCATCAAGGAAGAGATAGAATATGGCAACTATGGGAAAAAGAAAAGGAAGTAGAATTAACTGACTTAGAAAAAACTGAAATTGAAGTTTGGCAAAAGCACTGGGATGATTCACAAAAAGTTTGGGAAAAAGTTTTGGATAAAGGTATACAATTGGTTGCAGGTTCTGATGCTTCTTGGCAACATTATAAATTAGGTGGAACAAGCTTTCAGGATGAAATACATTCTCATGTTTCTGTTGGTATGAGTCCAATGGAAGCTATTCAATCAGGAACTATTTTTTCAGCAATGTCTTGTTGGGTAGATAATGAAGTTGGATCGATAGAGCCAGGTAAAATAGCCAATATAATTTCAGTTGATGGTAAACCAGAAAAAGAAATTAAAGATCTAAGAAATGTGAATTCGATAATCCACAGAGGTAGAGTTCATAAATTAGAGAAATAATTATTAAGTACTAGAAAATATCAGTATTATCTAATTAGTATTTTCAAATACATTAAGGCAGTATTTTATCCTATTAGGAATTGCTTTTTCGATTTTCTGAATTACTTCATCTTCTAATCTATCTCTTTTGAATTCAAGTGCAAAACATAACGGAAATGTTTCAGCAATATCTTCTTTTTTAGGATATTTTTTTGCATAATCAGAAATAAAATTTCCATTATCTGCTAATTGTGCATTAATCCATCCTTTAGAGGTACTATGATAGGAATCAAGAGATGTGTGAGCTGCCTCATGTAAAAAAACTTCTTCTAAAAAACCATCCCTTAGATACTCTAAGCCTCGATCGTGATGAATTAACAAATTATTATTACCTCCACCAAAATCTTCATTACCTTTATGAATCCAAATTGTTTCAACTTCTTTTCTAAACAATTTGGGTAACTTCCCGATTACTTTAAGATAACTTAAAGCCACTGATTCAGCCTCTGTATTATTTTCAAATTCATCATTAACTTGAACTTCAATTTCAGTGCCGTCAGAAAAAAAAGCTGTAAATAAAAAGGGAGTTATATTTATCCATGAACCTTGTGCATAATCTTTTGAACCATCATTAATCCGCCGATCGAACATTGTTCTTTCTTCATTTGGGATTTTTTTAAGAGAAGTAAAAGATGAATTATCTGATGAATTTAATATATTATTACTGACAAAAACTGTTCCTTCAAATGGTATAAAATTACTTCCTTCTTGTAGCTCATTTGAAGGTTCTTTAGCTTCTCCGCAGGCAATTACAATAAATAGCATTGAGATAAGTATTTTTTTCATGATTATGATACTTTATGTGAGGCTTATTTATTACTTGACTAATCTTCTAAAAGGTTCATTCAAAATTGGAGCTTCAAGATAGTCCTCAAAACTTGATTTCTTAGCTTTATCAATTACTAATAAACTTTTCTCAATTGCCTCTGCAGTAATTTTTATATCTTCAGGCGTATGTGACATAGTAGGATGAAATACTGTACTCATATGAATACCTTGTTTTGCCATTTCTTGAACAAATAAAGTTTTCATAAGTGGTACTTCAGAATTATCATCACTATTGAACTGGATTATTGGTCCTGATGGAATACCAGTAATTTTTACATCAATATCTGAATCATTCATAACTTTAGTTATATTATTTTTTAATTCAGTCCCATAATCTTCAAACCATTTTTCTGAATTATTATTTAATAAATATTCTATTGTAGCTTTAGATGCTGAAAGCCCTATATTATCACTCCAATAAGAACTTGATACAAACATTCTATCTGCTTGTTCCATAGCTTCAATAGAACCCACAACTGCACCCATTGGATATCCATTTGACATTGCTTTTGCAAAAGCAGATATATCTGGAGTTACTCCTAGTTTTTTCTGTGCTCCCCCAACAGACATTCTCCATCCACAACTCACTTCGTCGAATATAAGAAGAGACCCATTTTCGTGAGCCAGCTTTTTAACTTCTTCTAAATATCCTTCTTTTGGGAATTCTGATCTCATTGGTTCAAGCATTATAGCTGCAACTTCATCTCCATGAATTTCAATAAGTTCTTTAAGGTTATCTATATCTTCATAAATAAATGGCATTGCTGTGCCTTTTAAAACTTTTGGCACTCCAATAGGCTCAATTCCAGCAAAAGGGAATTCCCCATCCTCTGGGTTTACTAGATAGTTTGCAGATTGGTACCAATCATGCCAACCATGATATCCACTAAATAAAATCTTATCTCTTCCAGTTGTACCTCTTGCTATCCTAACTGCCAAAGTACAAGAATCTCCTCCGCCTTTTGTGTATCTGACCATTTCAGCACTTGGAATTTCATTAATTAGTAATTCAGCAAGTTCAATTTCTAAAGCACTGTTAATAGTATGTATGCTACCTTTATCTATTTGTTCTTTAACTGCATTATCAACATGATCATGAGAATGTCCAAGAATAATAGCTGAAACAGCATTCATCCAGTCAAGGTATCTGTTGTCATCGACATCAACGAAATAACCACCTTTGGACTCTTTAGCATAAATTGGATTTATTCCGTGAGCAAACTGACTGGATCTCCTGCTAATAAGTTGAGTCTTTCCCGGGATTATTTTTTCTGCCTTTTTATAGAGATTTAGAGAATTCTTTATGTTATGTTTTTTCATAGGGTTTATTTAAATTTATTACTTATATATTAAGGATAGGTTCAATTATGAAAATCGCAATGCTAAAAAAACCATATTGCATTGAAATTGAAGATTCAAAACTAAAGGATAATCTTGATCCTAATGAAATTAGGGCTAAAACAGTTCTAAGCGCCTTGAAACTTGGAACAGATAGAGGAAATTATGAAGGAGCTGAAGATGTTCCTGGTGCACCCACTTATCCAAGATGGGTAGGTGATTCTAATATCGCAGTAGTTGAAGAAATAGGCTCAAATGTAACAGAATTTAAAGTTGGTGATAGGGTTGTTTCCCAAAACCCTCATCAATCAGAGTGGATTGCAAAAGATGATTCAAACATATGCATAGTTCCAGAAAAAGTTAAGAATGAGGATGCTGTATGGGCAACTCTATATACCTTGAGTGGGTATTGTTATACGAAAGCAAATTTTATTCCAGGTGAAAATGTAGCTGTTGTTGGACTAGGTATATTAGGTATAGGTGCAGTTGCATTAGGTCCAGTATTTGGAGCCAAAAGAACTATTGCTATAGGTAATAGTGAAATAAGAAATACTATGGCTGAAAAAATTGGAGCTGATGGTTCAGTTCTAAGTAATTCAGAAAATTTAGAAGAAGAATTATTAAGCCTAACTAATGGAGAAGGCATAGATTTAGTTATTTTGACTGCTAATCCTTGGGATGCATATCTTTCAAGTCTAAAGAGTGTAAGGATTGGAGGTAGAGTTTCAATTGTTGCTCTTTCTGGTAGGGGAGAAGAAGATAGAGCTTTTAATCCTTTCCCTATGGAACATTTCTATAATAAAGGAATAAGCATAATAGCTATTAATGGAGATTTTGGATATCAGTATCCAAATAATGATAGGATGTCATGGAAAAATAGGTGCAATAGTATTTTAAGTTACATGGAAAAAAATACATTAAAACCAAGTATATTTAATACGCACAGAATGAGTTATGAGAAAATTCCAGAAGCCTATGATCTTATGACAAAAAGAGATAAAAAAATGTTGGGTGTTTTATTTGATTGGTAAAAATGATTAATATTACAAAAAAATTAGATGAAACTATCAATAGCTGGTTAGATACCAAGCTCTCTGAATTAAATGAGGTTAGTCCAGGTATTTTTATAGGTGGAGTTAAGGATCAAGCATCGAAATTTCCTATATGGTTATTTGAATATAATAATAATTTATACATTGGTGCTGAAGAAAAAATTCATAAGAGTATTTTGAGTTTAGTCGAAAGGCTTAATAGTCAAATGATCTTTTCCCAATTTGGGATGTATGAAATTTCAAGAATTACCCATCCTTTAGGATATTATGTTTGGGGTCCTAGTTGGTTTATGTTTACTGAAAAAGAATCTTGGATCAATTTTAATGATTATAAAATTGAAATTTTGTCTAACGAAGAAATAAATAATCAATTAGATGAAAAAATATTTTGGCATAACTCCTATGATTGCTTGAAGGGTTTTGTTATAAAGGATCAAGGCAAAATTGTTGCATCTGCAACTCTTCATGATGTTGGAGATAATTTTGTAGAAATAGGTTTGGATACACATCCTGATGCACAATTAAAAGGTCTAGGTACTAATGTTTACTCTGCGGCAGGTAAATGGGCTTTTGAGAATAATAAAATTCCCTATAGCTCTGTTGGCCCCTGGAATATACCCTCTACAAGAACTCAAATAAAGTGTGGGATGAAATGTATTGGAGTAGATATGGTTGGAATAGATAAATTCAAGCTTCCTCCCCAGTCATTAGGAGCTCCTTCAAAAGATATTGATATATATGATTACTACCCTTCTTGGGCATTCAATCAAAATATCATTAAAAAACAGGTATAAATCGTCATATTTTTACGCTATTCGTAATATTGGTACATACTCTCAAGATTTAAATTTTTAATTATCAACAAATTTATTTATAAAAAAGTTGCAAAAGAATAATGATTCGTTTATGTTAGTATGAAACATAAATTGGGTTGCAATTTATATTAAACAAGTGAAGGGGGATATATATGGTTAAATCCATTAGATTAATCCTTGCGATGATGATGCTAGCAATGTTTGCTTTTGCTATAGCTTGTGGTGGAGATGATGAAGATACTTCTTCAAGCGATTCTTCTGCTTCTAGCTCAAGTTCAAGCTCTGCAGCTGCAAGTTCGTCTTCTTCTTCGGCACCTGCACCTAGTGCTGGTCCAAGTGAGATAAAAATCGCAGTTTCTAGATTACACCCTGGAATAGGTACTCCACAATTCTGTACAGCAGGTTGTGCTGAAAACCTATATCTAGCAAGTGTACAAGAAACACTATTTAGACCTGAATATGGTGACAACATGGGAATGAAGCCTGAGGCTCCTGTTCTAGCTACTGGCTGGACTTTAGCAGATGACGTTTCTTACCTTGAACTCACACTTAAGAAAGGTGTAAATTTTCATGGTGATTGGGGTGAGATGACAGCGGATGACGTTGTGTTCTCATTTAACAACGCTAACGCGGCTACCAATCCAGAATCTGTTCACGGTCAAGCAGGAGACTTTGCTCCATTGATGGCTGGATGGGAAAAAGTAGATGATTATACAGTTAGAATGAATTATGCAAACTATGATTCAAGAGGTATAAGACATCGATTTAGTACATTCTGGCAAACTGCTGGAATAGTATCCAAGAAAGCTTTTGATGACTTGGGTGCTGATGGTATGAGAGATGTTCTAGCTGGAACTGGTCCTTATGAGGTTGAATCATGGGTTGACTCTGATAAAGCTATTACTCACAAAGTTGAAAATCACCACAGAGTTGACGCAAGCGTTGACACTGTTATTTGGCAACAAGTTGCTGAAGCTTCAACAAGAAGAGCTATGTTAGAAACAGGTGAATCTGTTATTGTTCTTCCTGCTTTGAAAGACTGGAAAGAATTAGAATCTAAAGGTTTTGTAAGAAGTACTGGAACTGGTAACGTGATTCAAAGAAATATTGGTCTAACTGGTAACTACTGGGAATCTAACCGATATTATGATGATAAAGTTCTTGAAAGAGAATGTCATGATAAAGCATGGGTAGGATGTCCAGGAGATGCTGAAAGTATGGAAAATGCTAGATTAGTAAGACAAGCTCTTGCTCACTCTATTGATAGAGAAGGTTTAGTAGATTCTGTAATGGATGGATTCGGTGGACCAATCTACCAAGCTTACTCACCAAGTACAGAAAATCCTAATTTCAAACAAGGAGATTACACAGATTGTGACACTCCTGGTTGTGACATAGGTGGTTGGGTAATTCCTTACGATGTTGATTACGCTAAATCTTTATTAGATCAAGCTGGACATGGTGGCGGATTCCCAATGGAAAATGTTTGGACAGGACCTCCTGGAGCTCCAACAGAGCTAATGACAGCAATAGCAGGTACATGGAAAGCTACTCTTGGAGTAGATGTAACTCTAAACAATGCTGTTTATTCTACATACAGACCAGGTTTGGTTGCTAGAACCACATCAGAGCCATTTGTTGGTTGTGGTGATGATTCAAACTACGCATTCCCATGGGACTGGGCTAGAGGATTCGTTATGAGTTCATGGTCTGACGGTGGTTATGGTGTAGGAATGGAAGTACCTTTTGCAGCAGAGAACTATGCAAAAGTAGCAAAATCAACAGATAAAGACGAGAGAATCGGATTAAATAATGCTTTTGCTGATGAAGCTTACAGACAAGCTCTATGTGTAGGAATTGTACTAGAGCCTGTAACAGTAATGTACAGTCCAGATGTTGTTGCTAGTTGGGAACCACTACCAAATGCTAATGGTAACCTAAACGGTATCAACAATATTGAGAGTTTAGTTCTTAAATAAAAACTTTCAAAAGAAATGATTTAGATCACCCTCTATTTATGAGGGTGATCTAAAATTAAAAAAAAGAGGGAATTAATACTTAGATCATGGGAAAATATATATTAAGAAGATTTTTATTTAGTTTTTTTACCCTAATAGGAGCAACTGCTATTGTTTTTGGTTTGTCTAGAGCAGTTGGTGATCCTAGAGATCTTTTTGCTCAAGAAGGTGGATACGGTGTTACCGAAGAAACTTATGAGCATCTAACCAAAATGTTGAATCTAGATAAACCATTATATATGCAGTATCTTTTATGGTTAGGTAAGACTGTAAGAGGTGATTTAGGGAGATCTCTTTTAGGTCAAAAAGATGTATCTGATTTAATTGGAGAAAAAGTATTAAACACCTTAGAGTTAACAATATTTTCATGGATTTTATCGACAATTATTGGAATACCCCTTGGGGTATTATCAGCTGTTAAACGAGGATCCTTTTGGGACTATGCAGGTAGATCAATAGCTTTATTTGGTCAAGCTGCGCCTCCTTTCGTTATAGCTATTATTGGTATATTGATTTTTGCAGTTCAATTAGGGTGGCTGCCTGCAGGAAGTGGAGAATCTCATTTAATTAAAGGTACTTGGAGAGGCTTAACTAGTGGAGATTTCTCTTTGATACCATCGTTTTTTACAGGAGGTTGGAAACATTATGTTCTTCCGGTTGGAACTCTGGGATTAGCTGCTTCAGCTAGTTATTTACGACTTACAAGATCTTCAATGTTAGAAATTTTAGATTCAGAATATATAAAACTTGCCAGAGCAAAAGGTGTATCTGAAAGAGATGTTATTTGGAAGCATGCTTTGAAAAATGCTTTGATACCACCACTAACCCTTGCTGCTCTTATTTTTGTTGGATTCTTGACCGGAACAATTATTGTTGAAACAGTTTTTGTTTGGCCAGGATTAGGTTTATTAGCAACTACAGCAGTTTCTGAAAATGATTTTCCTGTAATGACAGGTTCAGTACTTCTGTTTGCTGTATTTTATACTGTAATAATATTTTTATCAGATTTAACATATGGATTTGTAGATCCTAGAATTAGATATTCATAGAGGGAAATATGACATTATCAACTAAAATTGGAGTAGATGAGCCATCCTGGATAGAAAAAAATGTTCCAGGATATATTAAATTTAAGAAATTTCTTAGTTTGTTACAAAGATGGCCAGTCATTCCTATATTTTTTATTTCTATTTTAGTTTTATTGGCTGTGTTTGCAGATGTAACTGGTTACGATCCTGAATTACCTGCTTTGAGAGATAGAACTTTACCCATGTTCTCTGAGCCTGTTGATCCATTAACCAAAGATTTAACTAGACATTGGTTAGGCGCAGATCAATTTGGAAGAGATACTTTAACTAGAATAATGCATGGAGCAAGAATAACTTTATATGTATTACTAATCTCTGCGGTAAGTGGAACTATAATTGGAACTGCTTATGGATTGATTGCTGGTTATTTTGGTGGATTTGTTGATGATATTTTGATGAGAATACTTGATCTAGTTTATTCAATTCCATTTTTGCTTTTGGCACTTGTAGCTGCAATTGTATTTGATCCATCATTAACTGTGGTTATTGTACTTCTGGCATTTTTGGCTTGGCCAGCTTTTGTAAGAAATGTAAGAGCGGAAATATTAACCCTAAAAGAAAGAGATTATATTATGTATGCTAGGGTGGCAGGTGCATCTAGAATAAGAATGATGTACAAACATTTGCTTCCTGGTGTAATAAATACAGTAATTGTTATTGCAACTCTAAGAATAGGACAGCTTATTTTGGCTGAAGCATCTCTAAGTTTCCTAGGAGCAGGAGTTCCACCTCCCACACCTGTATGGGGAGCTTTAGTTGCTGAAGGTAGAGATTATCTTAATAGTGCTTGGTGGGTTTCTATATGGCCAAGTTTAGGTATATTTTTAGTAGTTATGTCACTTAATTTCCTAGGAGACTGGTTTAGAGATAAATTTGATCCTAGATTAAGACAGCTATAATTTATTAAAATAGTAAATATATACTGTTTTAGAAAAATTTTAGTATGAACTTATTTGATTTAGTTATGAAGAATACAAAAATTCTTCTTACTCCAAAAAATACACTTTCCACCTACAATCAAACTAAGGTTAGGTATCATATTGTTACTGAGCCTGTTTATGAGGATTCTTTTGAATTAAAATCCGAGGAATCTGTAATAAGACATGGAGTAGTAACTGCTCAAAATCCTAAAGTAATAACATCAGATTTTATCTATAGAATGTCAGGGTTTGGCGATGAAGCAAAATCATTTTTAAAAGAATTAAATAGAGTTTTAGGCAAAAATGAACCTGCTCTTTTATACAACTATAAAAATGAATCAACAGATCTTGAAATAGTTTCAGGAAATCCTGATGAAGTGTCAAATAGAATTAAGTCTAGGTTACAAAGTAGTAAAGCTAATCATGCTGTTATAAGAGGTGTAAATTCTTTATGGGATGTTTCTTTATTAAAATTTATATTTGACTACACTAAATCATCTTCCCAAAATAATTTTAATGAACTAAATCAATCTGGTTTATTAGAAATAAAAGATGGTGTCCCTATCTCTGAAAGAAAAAGAATTGAAGAATTAATTTCTTTGGCAAAAAAAGGTAAAGTAAGACCAGAAGACGTTCATAAAGAATTGAATGATTGGGGTCTATTTGAGGAATATCAAGATCAATTTTTTTCAATTATGAAATAATATTATTAATTATTTCTACAGCTCTTAATATAAGCTTAATGTGCATTTAATATATTTCTACAGCTCTTTTTGTATTATTAAATTAAGTGAAAAGGAGCAATAATGAAAAATTTATTTAAAAAACATTTATCAGTTTATATTTTTATTATTTTGATCATGATTTTTGGGTGTTCAACTGAAGAAAATACTTCTGATTCGGATCTTTCCGGGACTATAGAAATTGATGGATCATCAACAGTTTTTCCAATTACTGTTGCTGCAGCTGAAATATTCAGAGAGTCTAATCCAGGGGTACAAATTCCTGTTGGTATTTCAGGTACAGGTGGAGGTATGAAAAGATTCGTTGTTGGAGAAACAGCTATATCTAATGCTTCTCGTGAAATAAAAGATAAAGAAGCTGCTCTTGCCTTAGAAAATGGAATAGAATTTACTGAATTAGAAGTTGCATATGATGGACTATCAGTCGTAGTAAATAAATCTAATGACTGGATTGATTGTATTACAACAGAAGAATTAAATCTTATTTGGGACCAAGGTTCAACTATAAATAACTGGAATCAAGTACGATCAAGTTTCCCCGATAAGGAAATGAGTTTGTATGGACCTGGAACAGACTCAGGAACTTTTGATTATTTTACAGATGTTATAAATGGAGAAGAGGGTAAAACCAGAGCTGATTACACACCATCTGAAGATGATAATGTTTTAGTAATGGGTGTGTCTGGGGATAAAGGTTCTATTGGATACTTTGGATATGCATACTACATAGAAAATGAGGATCAATTAAAAGTTCTGAGTGTGGATGGAGGAACTGGATGCATAGCTCCAAGTGAACAAACAATTAATGATTCTTCATATGCTCCTTTATCAAGACCAATGTACATATATGTCAATAATGCTGAGTTATCAAAACCTGAAGTATATGAATTCGTAAAGTTTTATCTAGATAACGGAAAAATGCTTTCTGAAGAAGGTGGATATGTTGCTCTTCCTGAAGCTAATTATAATGAAAGTTTGTCTGTAATTGCAGAGTATAAATAATAGTCAATAAAGTTACTAAATTAGATATGATTTCATATCTAATTTAGTAATATAAAAGTACAAAATTATAATTTCATAGAATTCAAAAGATGGTAACTCTAATATTTTCAATAATAGCCTTTTTTAGTGGTGCAATTCCATTCTCTATAATATTTACCAAAATTTTATCTGGAAAAGATGTAAGAGAAGTTGGAGATAACAATCCTGGAGCTGTAAACGCCTGGAAAACGGGAGGAGCTCTAATAGGAATGTCTGTTATGTTTGTGGAATTCCTTAAGGCTATATTACCTATTTGGCTTGCTTATCAATATTTTGATATTAGCGGTTATGATTTAGTTTTAGTTTCAGCTATGCCAATACTAGGTCATTCATTCTCTCCTTTCTTGAAATTTAAAGGAGGCAAAGCCTTAGCTGTTACTGCTGCTATGTGGCTAGCTTTATTTAATGTTGAATCAGCTATAGTAATATTTGGGCTCCTGGCAATTATGTACACAATACAGAAAAATGATGCTTGGACCGTAAATTTAGTACATTTTGGATTTTTTTTATATGGAATGATAACTAATATTTCAAATCAATATATATCTAATACTCAGTTCATGTTTTTATGGATTTTTGCAAGTTTAATGATGATTTATAATCATAAAAAGGAATTACAATCTTTTCCCCAATTTAAAAAATTTAGAGATTTGTTTGGAGTAAAATTTGATTGATTTATTCGATGAACTAATATTAGTAATTGCAATAATTTCTTCATACACTCTTGTCGTTTCTTTTCTTAATTTAATTTCATTTTCTAAGCCAAAACCTCTTAAGCCAAAATCAGATGAATTAATTTCAATCATGGTCCCTTGTAGAAACGAGGAAGATAATATTGATGATTGTGTTGAGTCTTTGGTAAATCAAGATTACGATAATATTGAAATTTTACTTATAGATGATAATTCAACTGATAATACACTTAAGAAAATAAAATTTTTATCCAGCAAATACTCAAATGTTTCTGCTATCAAAGGAGAAATTCTTCCTAAAGAATGGGCAGGTAAAAATTGGGCATGTCATCAATTATCTAAGCTTTCTAAGGGTTCATATCTACTTTTTATCGATGCAGATACACGCTTAGGAGAATATGCTATTTCATCTGGAATTCGTGAACTGGAAGATAATAATCTAGAATTTCTTACATTGATACCTAAAAGAAAAATTTTAAATTTTACAGATTATTTAATTTGGATTATGGTTTCTTTCTTTATTTTATGTTGGGTCCCAATATTTATAGCTAAAAGATTACCATATAGTTTATTTGCAGCTGGGTTTGGTCAATTCTTACTTTTTAATAAAGAAGCTTACAGAAAAATAGGTGGACATGAAAAAATTAAAGGACTTGTTTTAGATGACTTTGAACTTGCAAGGTCAATTAAGACTTTTGGTTTTTCAGCTGCAGTTATGGATGGAACGAGCATTGTAGAAACTAATGGATATACTACTTCTTTAGAGTCTGTTGATGGACATGCAAAATCTATTTTTGCAACTTTTAGATACAATATTATCTTTTTTATATTTGCATTTTTTGGGCTACTCATTTTATTTTATCTTCCATTCTTAAATGTTTTTTCTTATTTTTTTGGTATAGAACTTCAAAGTAATTTACTTACTTTATCTCTCCTATCAATAGCATGCCTTTTTGGATCTATTTTGATATCTTCAAAAGCCTTTTCATTAAGTGTTTTTTCAAGCCTTTTGTATCCAATTGCAATGATTGTACTTTTGTTTAGTGCTTACAGATCTTTTTTATCTTCTTTTGATGGAGACCTTAAGTGGAAAGGTCGATCAACCCCTTCAGTGGGAATTAGAAAGCTTTACGCTATAATTTTTGCTCCATTTTATTTGATAAGCTGGGTACTTAAAAAGATTAGATAAATAGACTAAAACCCTTTGAAAAGATCTAAATAGTTATAAACTTATAAAAAAATAATATTTTGACAATACGGGTATTTTTATGAGATATGAATTTAGCAAAGAAGATGAAGATTTTAGACAAGAACTGAGGTCTTGGATTAGAGATGAGATTCCAGGAGAATTTAAGGACTGGCAAGGTGTGGATGAAGCTGCAGATGGTTTTGAATATGGTCTTGAAATTCGAAGAAAATTAGCCAAAAAAGGTTGGCTAACTATGGCTTGGCCCAAGGAATATGGTGGTCAAGGAGCTTCATATATGAAGCAAGTGATTTTTAACGAAGAAATGTCGTACCACAGAATGCCTGGTAGAGATGGTTTTGGAGCTAAAATGTTAGGTCCAACTTTGATGGTGCATGGAACAGAAGAACAAAAAAAGAGATTTTTACCACCAATAGCTAATGGAGAAGTTCAATGGTGCCAAGGTTATTCAGAACCAGACTCCGGATCAGATCTAGCTTCATTAAAACTAAAAGTAGAAGATAAAGGTGATCATTGGCTTGTAAATGGTACAAAGGTCTGGACTTCCATGGCTCATAAGGCTTCATGGATATTTTTTCTAGGAAGAACTGATCCAGATGCCCCTAAACATAAAGGGATAAGCTTTTTCTTAGCAAATATTAAAGATGCAAATATCCAAGTTAAACCTATTATTAATATGGCAGGAAGCCACCATTTTAATCAAGTGATTTTTGAAGATGTAAAAATACCTAAGGATGCATTAATAGGCGAGTTGAATAAAGGTTGGTATATTGCAGCTACATTACTAGATTTTGAAAGATCTGGTGTAGAATATCCTGCTACAGCAAGAAGAAATTTTGAAGAGATAGTAGAACTTGTCAAGAATACAAACGATAGTAATGGAGTTCCATTAATTCAAGATCCTTATATAAATAAAACCTTAGTAGATCTAGATTTAGATATTGAAGCTGCTAGACTTGTTGCTTACGAAGTTGCTTATCTTCAATCTCAAGGAGAAGTTCCAAGTATTGAAGGATCAGTTGCAAAAATATTAGGAACTCAATTGTCCCAAAAAGTTGCTAAAATTGGCACAGATTTTGCTGGCTTATACGGTCAATTATCTGACTCTTCTGCACCTTTTGATGGTAAATATCTAAAACAGCAATTAACTGTAACAGCTTACACTATTTTTGCTGGAACAACTGAGATTCAAAAAAATATAATTGCAACAAGAGGGTTAGGACTTCCTAGAGAAGATAAATTAAAAGTTAATAGTAAGTAGGGAAAAATGGATTTAGGATTATCAGAAATACAAAAAATGCTTCAGGAATCATCTAGAGCTTTTTTAGAAGAAAATTGCCCTATGGATTTTATTAGAGCAATGGAATCTGATGAAATTGGAATAACTGATGAAATCTGGAATAATATCGCAGAGATGGGTTGGTTAGGATTAATGATCCCTGAAGAATATGGAGGCTCAGGATTTAATTTTGATGATATGTCTATTCTATTAGAGGAAATGGGAAGAGTAGGTCTTTCAGGGCCCTTCTTTAGTACAGCTATCACTGGTGTACAAACTTTATTACTTTCTGGAACTGAAGAACAGAAAAAAGAAATTTTACCTAAAATTGGAACTGGTCAAATCAAAATTTCTCTAGCATTTAACGAAAAAACAGGAAGTTTTGATGAATCAGAAATTTCAAATACCACTTCAATTAAAAATAATGAAGGATGGACTTTGAACGGAGAAAAACTTTTTGTTAATGATGCTAATTCTGCTGATTATTTTATTGTTGCTGCATCAACTGAAAATCAAGAGGGGACTTCTCTTTTTCTAGTTCCTAAAGATACAGAAGGAATAGAAATTCAGAAAATGGAAAGTATAGGTGGAGAAAAAATATATAAAGTTAACTTTCAAGAAATAAAATTAGAATCCTCTCAAATAATAGGAGAGGAAGGTGAAGGTTGGAATACTTTGCAAAAAGTATTTAATTATGGAGCCTCAGGTAAGTCTTCAGAAATGTCTGGAGCTGCAGCTAAAGTTATGGATATGACTCTTGATTATATTAAGGATAGGAAGCAATTTGATAGACCAATAGGTTCTTTTCAAGCTGTTCAACACCATGCAGCTGATATGGCTATATTAACTAAAGTTTCAACTCAATTTTCTAGAAAAGCTTCTTGGAAACTTACAAATACAGATGATGCAGATTTAGACGTAAACAGATCAAAAGCTTATGTATCAAAGGCGTTTCATGATGTTTGCCAAATTTCACATCAATTACATGGTGCAATCGGCTATACCTGGGACTATGATCTTCAAGTTTTGACTAGAAAAATGCAACACCAAAAATTAGCTTTTGGAGATTCAAATTTTCATAATAAAAAAATTAGCGATAAGCTGGATCTTTAAGTATTAATGAAAAAACTATTTATATGGATTAAAAATTACCTCAATCATCCACTTGAAATTGGTGCTGTTTTACCTACCTCAAGATTTGCATCAAGATTAATGAGTTCAGAAATAAATAAATCTCCAGATAATGTTGTTGTAGAACTTGGATCAGGAACAGGTAAGATAACAAGAGAAATATTGAATAGAGGTGTTAAAGAAAAAGATCTGATTTTAGTAGAAGTAAATGAAAATTTTTCAAAAATTTTAAAATCTGACTTTCCTAAAGCTAAAATAATCACGGAAAATGCTATCTCATTCTTAAGTAATTATCAAAAGAATTATTCGAATAAAATCACACATATTATTTCTGGGATTCCATTAGTGTCTATGACCGAAGAAAATAGAGATAAATTATGTGAACTATCTATTAAAAATCTTGATTCCAAAGGAAAATTTATACAGATCACATATTTCTTAAGATGTTCTTTTTCAAAAAAAATAATCAATCAATATAACTTAAAAAAGAAATTAGTTGGTTTATCTATTTTGAATGTACCACCAGCTTTTGTTTGGAAAATAGAAAAGTAAATTTTATTGTGCACTTGTTGAAGGAAGCATACTTCTAAGTGCTTCTGCAACGCTTCCAGGATTATCAATTTCTTCCATGCTAATAGTCATTCTACTTCCTATTCCAGAAGATACAACAACTGTACCTCGTCCTGTTAGTGCTTCGATAAGCGTTCTTTTTTCAGAAATTTGAACTATTCTTCCTACTGGTATTTCGTTTGTATGTAAGTATAAAAACTTAAACATATAAATTGCTCTTCTATCAGTAACAATATAAGTAATATGAAGATTTCTGTAATATCTCATAGCTCCTTTGAAAAATAGCCATAATCCAATAAGGAAAGTTATAAAAGGAAATATGTAAGCAAAGTCTGTCGCTACGAATAAAACTGCACTTATAAAAAATAATGGTAAAGCAACCATAATTCTTGCGTAAGCAGGTTTCATAGTAGGGTGTCTTTCGATCTGAACTTCCTCACCTTGGCCTAGAGTGGGTTTTGGGAAGGCTCCAACTGCAGTCATATAAAATCCTAAAATCAACAATAGGAGGCCAGCAATCAAAGCCGCAAATCCTGTCCATATAGGAACACTACCATCAGTCTGGGAAAAGATTATCAATGCAACTCCCAGTCCAATTATTGGTAAAGAAACAATTAGTGCAACCATCATTCTAGAGATTACTCTA
>Ga0208261_1000272_pt1 | contig 21531 bp, 18 predicted proteins | sample Knorr_S7_td_DCM__FD_185595 | JGI IMG/M metagenome (GOLD analysis project Ga0208261, IMG submission 185595) | Marine microbial communities from Southern Atlantic Ocean transect - Knorr_S7_td_DCM_ad_131m_LV_B (SPAdes) (version 3) | ecosystem: Environmental > Aquatic > Marine > Oceanic | place...
TCAGCTGAACCTTGGAAAGATTCTGTAGCAGTTTCTATAGATGCGGGCGAAGAAGTCACCTCTTCTACAGCTACCAGATTTTCTTTAAATGTAGCAACATATGCAGCCACATTTTTCATAGCTTCATCGTTTGAAAGCGCCATGGCCATAGGCCTCATCTGCTGTCCATAAATATCTTTTAAATGGGTTCCTCTTATGCCCTTCTTAAAGCTTTTCAGTTGTCTAGTAACATACCAGTCAGGAAGACCTGCTATCTTTGGGGCATTGAGAGCTTTGTTTCCTTCGCCCTGTGCACCATGGCAGGCCGCACAGGTAGTATAAGAATTTTTCCCTATATCTATATCTCCTTGGATTGTAGGTTCTTGGGGAGCACCTCTTAATTTAGTTATAAACTCAACTACTCTTTTTAGATCTGAGTCGTTAATCAATGTCATTGACATGGGTCTCATTTGCATTCCATATATATCTTCAGAATGTGTTCCTCTAATACCGGCACGCCAGTTGCGAAGTTGCCTTTCGATATACCATCCTGGTTGTCCAGCTAAACGAGGGGCTCCAAGTCTTTGATTACCTTCTCCATTAGAGCCATGGCATGATGCGCAAGGAGCATAAAGAGGCTCACTTACAGCACTTTTCATAACAGCTGTAACATTTTTGGACTTAACTCCGGCAGGCTTTGCCATAGAAACACCTTTCAAAGTTGAAACATATGCTGTTACGTTACGAATTGCCTGATCGCTTGCAAGTGCCATTGCCATGGGCCTCATCTGTTGACCATAGATATCTTTTTGGTGAACACCGCGAACACCTATTTTAAAATTATGCAACTGACGCTCGACGTACCAGTCTTGTAGGCCTGCAATTTTTGGCGAATTAAGTGCTGTATTCCCCTCACCATTTGCTCCGTGACATGTCAGGCATACTGTGTAAGCAGATTTTCCTGCCTCTATGTCTCCATTAATTCCGATGTGTTTACCACGTCCATCCAAAGTTCCTATGTAAGCAACAATATCTTCAATATCATTTTCAGTATATAACGTCATTGACATAGTACGCATTTGCATGCCTGTAATGTCTTTCGGATGAGTTCCTCGTATACCTAGCTTGTAGTTGATTAGCTGTCGTTTTATATACCAAGACTGCTGGCCTGATATTCTTGGGGCATTTGAGATTTTTTGGCCTTCTCCATTTGCTCCATGACAGGACGCACAGACCTTGTATTTCTCCTTGCCTCGAAGGATATCCGCTGAAGCAAATATATTTGATGAAAATGTTGAAAAGATAAAGAAACTAATAATAAATGAGATAAATTGTTTATTCATTTAATTCCATTTTTTAAGTCAAAAATAGTCTTAAGTTGTCTGACAAGATTTTAACACTATTGTGTGTAATTTTGCTAATCAACGTCAACTCTATCAAGTGTTTAAAAAATTGGCAAATACTTTACTGAATCGTAATTAATTTTTCTAATCTGAACCTAATCTGAAGCGGGCTGGCGCACGACATTCTTCATAACTTGGTGCTTTGTAGCTGAATCCATTCCCTACTCTTACTTTCTGTCTTTCTTCTTCAAGTTTATCTATACAACGATTGTAGTTTTTTTGGTTGTGCGTAGTACCGCAGCCAAGGTTGAAAAAAAGTAAAAAATTTAAAGAAAAGATTAGGATTAAAAACACCTGAAGATTGATCAGCTGGATTTGCTTGCTGAAAAATTTCATTACATCAAAATTCAGTTTAGTTGTTTATGCCTAAGACGATGAATGTGATGGGTCAGTTTATCCAGAAAATAATCTATTTCATCTTCTTTTGTTGACCACCCCCAGCTAACTCTTAAACTTGATTTTGCTTCGGCTCTCGACCTTCCCATGGCCAATAGCACATGGCTTTCCTCCATGGCTCCTGAAGAACAAGCTGAGCCTGTAGAAACTGCAACTCCATCCAAATCAAGGGAAATCAAAAGACTTTCTGCACTTATACCACTAAAACCAAAGTTTAAAGTATGGTGAAGACTTTTATCCAAGTTAGTGTTTTGAAAAAAACCATCAATGTTACTTATTATGTCTAAAACTTTTTCCCTGAAATGCGTATTTTGTTTTTGGAGTCTTTCCTGATTTTCCAAATACCATTCTAGGGCCTTTGCAAAGCCTACGGCAAGTGTCACGTTTTCTGTCCCTGCCCTTCTAACTCTCTCCTGTTTGCCCCCAGTTACTAGGGATTCAAAGGAAGTACCCTGCCTAGCATAAAGCAAGCCTATGCCACGCGGTCCCCCTATTTTGTGGGAAGTTACAGAGGCAAAATCAATTTCGGATTTATTTAAATCTAATTTTACTTTTCCTGATGTCTGCACCATGTCGGTGTGAAATGAAATTTCATGTTCTCGTGCAATCTGGCATAATTCCTCGATGGGTTGCATGCATCCTGTTTCATTGTTTGCAGCCATCAAAGAAATTAAAGTTGTTTGAGAAAGTATTTCATATTTTAGTGATTCAGGGCTTATTAATCCTGAAGAATCTACAGGCAGTTCTGTGAGCGAAATGTTTGGTTGTTTAGCAAGAATTCTGCAGGTTTCCAGAACCGAAGGATGTTCTATAGCAGAGGTGATTAGGTGCTGCTCCCCAGACGCTACTATCAATTGTCTGAGTACCGCATTGTTGCTTTCCGAACCACCGCTTGTGAATATTATTTCACGAGGCTCGGCACCTAATGATTTGGCTAGGCTGTTACGTGCTTCCTCAAGAAGTATCTTGGCATTACGTCCTGCCCAGTGTGGGCTTGAGGGATTACCTATAGACTTTCCAGATGCATCATTCATTGCTGTCTGCGCTTCTGGCAGCAATGGTGAAGTTGCGTTATGATCTAGATAAATATTGTTATCCATCACTGTCAGTCCTTAAGAGCAATGCTGAGCGAAAAAATGAAACAGCTAAATGGAAACTTTTGAACCGGCAAATCGAGACAGTGATAAAATTCAACTGGTTAGTAATCCTCCATAGTTAATAAAAAATGGGACAAAAACCAGACTGAGTATTGCAGATAGCTTTATAAGTATGTTAAGTGATGGACCAGAGGTGTCCTTAAAAGGGTCACCCACAGTGTCTCCAACTACAGCTGCCTTATGTGTTTCTGTGCCTTTACCTCCTAAATTACCTTTTTCAATATATTTTTTTGCATTATCCCACGCACCTCCAGAGTTTGCGGATGAGATTGCAAGTACACCACCTGAAACCAGTGAGCCTGCCAAAATACCTGCAACTGCTGGCACTCCAAAAAGGAACCCCACAAGAAGAGGAGTGCCCATAATCAGTATCCCTGGAGGTATCATTTCTCGCAAAGCAGCTGCTGTAGAAATCTCTACACATTTCTCATAATCTGGTTCAGCTTTACCGTCCATAATTCCTGGGATTGTACGGAATTGTCTGCGTACTTCTTCAATCATGTCAAATGCAGCTTTGCCAACAGACTTCATCGTCATTGCTGAGAAAAGGAATGGCAACATTGCCCCTACGAATAGTCCTGTCAAAACAAGAGGATCAAGCAGATTTATGCTCTCCATTATTTTTGCCTCTGGATCCAGAAGATCGGCTCTAGTCAGAAAAGCTGCAAAGAGAGCCAAAGATGTTAAAATAGCAGAACCAATGGCAAACCCCTTTCCTATTGCAGCGGTAGTATTACCGGCGGAATCCAGCACGTCTGTTCTGTCACGTATGTTTTCACCCATACCGGTCATTTCAGCAATTCCTCCAGCGTTGTCGGCAACTGGTCCGTATGCGTCTATTGTCAGACCGACTACCAGGGTGCTTAACATGCCTATAGCCGCTATAGCTACACCGTACATACCTGCAAGCGTGAAAGGTACGAAAATACTAATTGCAAGTAACAAAATCGAGCCAGTTGCACTGTGATACCCCAAAGCAAGCCCAAATATTATATTGGTTGCTGCTCCTGTTTCTGATGATTTAGCTACTTCTCTTACCGGTTTAAAATCATGTGAAGTGTAATATTCCGTTAAAAGTCCTACAAGTAATCCTGCAACTGCGCCTGTCAAATAGCAGAAATAGACATCAAGGTTTGTATATATTTCATTATTAATTTCAAAAGACTCTGGGAGAGCCCAGAGTGAAACAAAAAACATCACCAGCGCACTCAGTGCGGTAGCAATAATTAAAAGTCTTTTTAATGCTGGAGCAACGTCTTTTTCTTCTTTAACACGTGCTGAGAACATGGTAATCAGACTTATTGGAATTCCAACTGCAGATATCAAAATTGGGAATAAAAGAGCCTCCGTGTTAGTTGCAAATGCCACAGCACCAATCACAAGTGCCGCACAAGTGCTTTCTGCGCATGAGCCAAACAAATCGGCTCCCATTCCTGCCACATCACCAACATTATCTCCAACATTATCAGCAATTACTGCAGGATTTCGAGGGTCATCCTCCGGGATTCCTTGTTCAACTTTACCTACAAGATCAGCTCCAACGTCTGCTGCCTTTGTGAAAATTCCACCGCTTACGCGTGCAAACAGGGCGATCGAAGAACCTCCAAGTCCAAATCCCGCCATGACTTCCATTAAGATATGCTTGTCTATTCCAGGCAGTAACGCATCGAGAACTAGATAAATTACAGCAAGACCTAATACGGCAAGTCCCACAAGTCCAAAACCCATTACAGCGCCTGAATTGAGGGCGACTTTGAATGCATCCGCAATTGAATTTTTTGCGGCGGTGGTAGTTCTGGCATTGCCAATCGTTGCAATTCTCATCCCGATGTATCCTGAAGCAATTGAAATCACACAACCTAGCAAAAATGAGATCGCGGTATAAATACCTTCGCTCACATCCGGAGTATGAGGATCATCTATAAGGAATGCTATCAAGATAGCGAATCCAGCCATGAAATATACCATGTACTTATATTCTGCTTTGAGAAAAGCCATTGCACCTATTTCAATTGCACGAGTTATTTTTGAAAGCCTTTCAGCTTCTTCTTTATTCTCAATTCCATGAGTAAGCGGAATCGATGAAACTTTTATCCAATAGAAAAGGGCTGTCCCAAGGCCAAGAAATGCTGCAGCTATGATAATTGCGACCATTAATTCTCCTGATTTATTTTGTTAAATAAATAAAATAATTTATAAGCGTATTTAAAGGGAGAACGCTTTCTTGCAAGGCATGAAATAAGCATTCTGTATCTAAATTTTATCATGCTTATAAGTGAAAATTTGATATTGTTTATGTGTTGTTTAATATACTTCGAAAATAAACTAAATTTATGAAAGCGACTATAATACACATTTCTGATTTGCATTTCCACTCATATCCTAAAAAGCTTAGTGAATATAATGCAAAAAGGGTTTTGGGCGCAACAAATTTATTTATTCGACGTTCCAGGGAGTTTCCACTAAAGAGAGCAGAGCTTTTGGTTGAAAGAATTAAGGAGATGGAGTGGGACCATCTGGTTATTAGCGGAGATATAACTCAACTTTCATTAGAAAAAGAGTTTTCACTGGCAAGGGAGGTCCTGGATCCACTGCTTCAACAAAATGATCGAGTAACTGTTGTTCCAGGAAACCATGATCGATATGTTAATCAAGAGCAGGGTAAAGACTTATTCAGTAAATATTTTGGAGAGTTTTTTGGCAGTAATGAAATTCATGTTTCAAAAATTAATCAGAAATGGGTCCTAGTCGGATGGGACAGCGCACATCCTAATGACTTAAAAACTGCTTCAGGTACTGTTAAAAGCAGCACTATCCGCTCTACTGAAAATCTAATCAAAAACTTCCCTGATCAGACAAATCTTATAGTTGTCAACCATTTCCCTTTGACATTCCCTGAAGACTGGAAGTTTGACAGATTTCATGAATTGTATAATCTTGTGCCAATACGTAATTGGATTTTGCAAAATCCTCAAATAAGGCTTTATTTGCATGGTCATATTCATTCTAACTGGGTTCACCGTTTACCTAGAGATTCAGCTCCTGAATTGCTTCTGGTGAATTCTGCGGCATCCTGCGCAAAACTTTTTGCCGGACAAATCTCATCATTTCATCAGATTGTTTTGGAAGAAAGTAATGTGAAAATTAATCCAATTTTACTTAATTGAAACATGCGTTCTTTTATTATTCTAATTTTTATGATTAACTTTTCTAATGCTGTTGGTAAAGAGTTCGGAAACAATCTTGAAAACCTCTGTAAAATTGCCATTAATAAAAATTCAGATTACGAAGCTTTAGGAATATATGGCAGCCCTCTTGAATCAGAATGGCATCCTGCTGCTGCATATGTTCTGTTGAAGGAAATGTATAGGTTTGAGGTTCTGCGTAAAGAGTTTCAGAAAAAATCCCCACCATGGCGATTTGAGTTTGTGGAATTTTCCGGTGGAGAAACTGTGGTTTTTGTCTACCATCTTGAAAACAGATTTGATTATTGTGATGGACCAAATGCTTTTTATGTAAAGGAAAAATAATTTGCCACCGTTAGTTTAAGGCAACTTACTAAAGTTATAGTTAAAGCCTTTTTATTTGGCGATAAAATTTGATTTTCTTACCTGCAAATCACTATCTGAGAATATAAAAATTCGTCAGTCCCACCAAAAAAATAATTCTTAAAATTTAGGTAATTCTTTCTATAAGCACACATGTTTTTAAGTGAATAATATTGGAACGGCCAAGATAATTCAGAATCATTATGAAAGAAGCATCTCAATAAATAATTGATATATTTATATTTATTTTTAAAGCAAATAAAAAAAATAAAAAAAATATTTTTTTTGTTGACATCATATATATGCTGGAGTAGTATTTGCTTTCTTGAGAAGTTTAGTTAATAATATCAGTAACATATTAGCATAATCTAAACTTAATAAGTAGTATAATAAATATAATATTGTTAGCACTTATAAAGAATAAAATTAATAGTAAAAAAAGAATTTTCTTAGTATCTGCTAATTAATGAGTTTGTTTTGTTCATCTGCTTAAGACTTCTGTCTTTAATATTTTGGAGGGTAAAAATCATGATTGAGGGAAGAATAAGTCGACTAGATCTAGAGAATCGTTCCGCAATTGTTGTTGAAGAAAACGGCAACCAAATTCAGGTCAATTTTGCTTTGCGCACCAATGTAGAGGTGATTGAGGATGAGACCGTTGGTCTGATGGGGGGAGAATTGGAGGACCTTGAAGAAGGTTATCACGTAGAAATTGAAGTTGCTTCAACAAATGAAGATGGGAGCATAGTTTGCGACTCCATTGCGTGCGTTAGTTGATAAAATTTTAAGAAGATTTAGCACAAAGCAGATCGCTGAATTTAATACTGGAATTCATAAATATCCTTTGCTGATTTTAGCATTGATGATTTCAAATGGCCTGATTGGCCGCAAACGATGAACACTTTCTGAGTCATAAGGAGATTGAAATATGGAGAAGAAAAAAGATTCGAGTAGAAGGGGTTTTCTTCGCGGAGCACTTGTAGCTGCGGGGGCGACTTCGGCTACGATACTGACAGCAGGAACTGCCGTCGGGAAAGCAGGAAAAATTGCTTCAGACAAATCGACTGGTCCTATATTGTACCGACGAACAGAAGAGTCTGAGAGATATTATAAAACTCTATACACTTGATAAGGAGGATTCATGAAACTGACCAGAGTTACTGAAGGCAGCGGGCAGTACCAAAATCCTGCTGTTACAGGAAGTCACAAACCAGGACTAAGCCGACGTGGATTTATTGCAGCAACCGGAATGGGGGTTGGACTGGCTGCAGCAGGGCCATCACTGGTGATGGAAGCAAAAGCTGCTAGCACAACAGTGAAGGACCCTCGTAAACTAAAGCAAATCAAATCCATATGTGGAAACTGTGCCGTAGGGTGTGGTTTCATTGCAGAGGTTGAAAATGATACCTGGGTAAGCATAGAACCGTGGTTCGAGCACCCTATTAACCAGGGAAGTCTTTGTTCTAAGGGTTCTGCAGCCAGAGAGCACGTTATTAGTGAGAAACGGCTCAAGTCTCCAATGAAGCTGGATGGAGGTAAATGGAAGCGTATCAGCTGGGACACAGCAATGAGCGAAATTACTGCTAAGTTGCAGGAAATTCGCAAAAAGCATGGTCCCGATGCCATGATGATCCTGGGCTCAGCTCACCATAATAACGAAACTTCATATGCATTACGAAAGTTTGCTGCCTTCTGGGGAAGTAACAACATTGACCACCAGGCTCGCATTTGTCATTCAACCACGGTAGCAGGAATTGCCAATACTTGGGGTTATGGAGCAATGACAAACTCTATGAACGATATTAGAAACAGTCAGTGTGTTTTCATTATTGGAGAAAATGTCTGCACCTCACATCCTATTGCTATGCAGCATATCCTCACAGCGAAAGAGGAAAACAAAGCACAGATCATTGTTGCTGACCCAAGATTTACTCAAACGGCAGCATTTGCTAATAAATTTGTGCAATTTCGTTCAGGTACGGATGTAGCCTTAATCTATGGTCTAATTAACGTTATTTTGAAAAATGGCTGGGAAGACAAAAGCATGATCAATGACCGTACTTATGGTTTCAGTGACTTGAAAAAAGAACTGAAGCGCTATGATCTTGATACAGTCTCTGACATTACAGGCGTGCCCGTTAAAGATATAGAGCATGCAGCCCGTATCATGGCGGAGAACCGACCAGGAACTCTCATATGGGCCATGGGCGGTACTCAGCATACGAATGGTACCTCTAACACTCGATCATATGCTGCTCTTCAATTAGTCCTGGGTAATATGGGCAAGGTTGGAGGTGGTTGTAATATTTTCCGTGGACACGATAATGTTCAGGGAGCCACAGATCTGGGCGTTTTGTCAAATACTCTCCCTGGTTACTATGGTTTGGGCGTTAACACTGCGTACAAGCACTGGGCAAATGTTTGGGGCGTAGAACACGACTGGATTAAATCTCGTTTTAAGGATGAGAAGATAATGGGTAAGAAAGGATTCACAGTGGCACGTTGGTACGAGGGAGTGTTGATGGATCCAAAGGAGCTTGGGCAGGATGTTAATGTCCATGCGGCTTTTTACTGGGGGCACTCATGCAACAGTCAGTCACAAATGGACCGTATCAAGACTGCTCTGGACAAAGTAGAGTTGCTTGTAGATATTGACCCATTTGTAACAACCACTTCAATTCTGCCTGATCGAAAAGATGGAGTTTATATCCTTCCGGCCGCAACTGTGTATGAGCAGTCTGGATCAGTTACCAACTCGAACAGGGATATCCAGTGGCGAAATCAGATTGTGAAACCTGCATGGGAATCACGAAAGGATCTCGATATTATCCTTGACCTCGCAGATCGACTGGGTTTTGGTAATGAATTCAAAAAGAATAGAAATGGTGCCTGGAAAGAATTACCGGAAGATATCACTCGAGAGTGGAACCTCGGTATGCGCACCATCGGAATGACTGGCCAAACAGTCGAAAGGATGAAACGGCAGCAGGAATGGGGTCATGCCTTTGACCTTAAAACAAAGATAGCAGAAGGCGGTCCATGTGACGGTGAGCAGTGGGGTCTTCCATGGCCATGCTGGACAGAAAATCATCCTGGCTCCCATGTGCTTTATAACACAAGCATTCCGGTAGCCAAGGGAGGAATGGGCTTCCGAGCAAGGTGGGGACCAAAGGCCCCTGATGGAAGAACATTGCTGGCGGGCAAAGGCTCTGCACCAGTTGACAGTTCACTTAATGCAGGATATGCCGAATTGCCGAAATGGAAAACAGATTTGACAGGAAAGGTCTTTGAAGATGCTATTGCCAAAGGATTAGCTCCTTATGGAAATGGCCGCGCCCGATTCCATGTGTGGACCATGAAGGATGATCCGGTTCCCAAACACCGGGAACCAATTCATAGTCCCAGACCAGATCTAATTACTGAGTGGGTAACATACGATGACGTGAAAGATCACTATCGTGTTCCAACACTATTTAAAAGCCTGCAGAAGAAAAATTGGGTTGAAAAATATCCACTTATCCTTTCTTCTGGCAGACAAGTTGAATTTGAAGGTGGAGGAAACAGCGAACGCAATTGCTGGTGGTTGGTGGAACTGCAGCCTGAAATGTATGCAGAAATCCATCCAAGACTTGCCAACGATAATCGCATCAAGCACGGAGATATGATATGGGTTGAATCACCAGAGGATACCGATGCACAGCCTAGCCGGATTAAGGTAAAGGCTAAACTCACCAGACGTGTTAGTCCTGATATGGTTTATCTACCTTTCCATTGGGGAGGTATGTTGTCAGGTAAGGACCTGTCACATAAGTATCCCGAGGGATACATACCATATGGAATTGGAGAATCAGCTAATACTGTAATGAATTATGGATATGATCGCATCACTCAGATGCAAGAAACCAAAACTGGTCTTTGCAGAATTATGAAGGCCTGATATCGGAGAAGGAAAATGGCAACAACAAATATTACCATCCCTGCCCGTTCAGCCTCTGGACCAGAAGGGAAGCATGCTCCAGCTAGAATGAAATTCTATGTTGACACAAAGCGTTGTATTGAGTGCGGCGGTTGTGAAGTGGCATGTAAGAATGAGAACAATGTTCCTCCTGGAATCGCCAGAATCAGGGTGGTTACAGTTAACGAAGGAAAACCTGGAGAAACGAACGTAGCTGTCCCATGTATGCACTGCTCTAACGCGCCGTGTGTATCCGTTTGTCCTGTAGATGCTTTGTTTCACAGGGCAGATGGCATTGTCCATGTCAATAAGGACACATGCATAGGTTGCGGATACTGCCTTTATGCGTGTCCATTTGGAGCGCCACAGTTTCCTAAAGGCTCACCTTATGGCAAACGCGGTGTGATGGACAAATGTACATACTGTGCAGGTGGTCCTGAAGAGCCTTTCTCAACTACCGAACAGGAACTATATGGTTCCAACCGGATAGCTGAGGGAAAGCTTCCTATGTGTGCATCGGTATGTTCCACAAAAGCTTTGGTGGCCGGTGATGCCGAAGAAGTGGCCAATGTGGTTCGAGCTCGATCAGCGGCAAGGGGCGCCGCAGCTGGAAGCTGGGGCTGGGGAACCGCTTATCCCAATAATTAGACCAAGTGGTCTGAAATTTTTGCTTTTAAAAGTTGCAGTTTCACACCGGATAAATATCCGGTGTGAAACTGCGTTGCTTGGTGCTAATTTTTGCGGGACTATATAAAAACAAATGGAGGTTTCTGTTAATTCCTTTATCCGTATTGGACTTTGCGGGCAGGCACTGCCTGATTTCAAAAGAGTTAAGTCCAGACCATGTCATTTGGTCCATCCGGACTATTTACAATTTTCAATTTCATATTTATTACAATCAACACCGTTCCTTACTAGAATAGGGGACAAATTTTAGGAGAAATCAAATGGAATCGATCATCCTGATGAACTCTAAGTGGGGCAATGATATGTTTGTCCCCATGTATCTTTTTTTTGGAGGTTTAAGTGGCGGTTTGTTTGTTGTTGCAGTGGCAGCAGATCTAATTGGAATAAAGTTAAAGCAATTCGAGAATTTTTCCAAAATCACGGCTGTTTTGTGTCTGCCTGTTCTTGCATTGGCCGGGGCTTTTATAGCATTTCACCTCGGGAAACCAGAAAGAGGAATATTATTCCCTTTTTTCTTTAAGAATTATAGCTCATGGCTGGTGATTGGTGGATGGTCGGTTGGTCTTGCAATTCCTCTGGTTGTATCTTATGCGGCTATGTGGCACTTCAGAGTAAATCAAACTTACAGACGGATTGTAGGTGTTATAGGAATGCCTTTACTTGGATTTGTTTCATTTTACACAGGCTTGCTTCTGTCGGGCGCAATGTTTGTACCTTTATGGTCTATGAAATTTCTACCATACTTATTTCTTAATTCAGGAGTCTTAACCGGTTTGGCAGGATCTGGGCTTGTCTATATTTTGTATCAGGCATTTTTTACCCAAAATGTTTCCCAGGAGGCTGCGAGCGTTTCTGAAGACTCTTCAAAAATTATAAGTATTCTTGGCTATGCAATTTTGGTTTTTATATTTATTGAATTAGTTGAGATACAAATTTTTATGGAGTATCTTGCTTCAAACCCAATCAAAGATGATAACTCAGGACTATTTATAGCTCCTAACGGTAGTGAATTTGTCTATGAGTATGTTACTAATGGGCCTCTTTCTACATGGTTTTGGTGGGGAATTATAGGATTAGGGCTGACTCTTCCGCTTGTCATTGGCTTAATTGAACTTATTTTTGAGAAAGTCATCAAGACATATATAAACTGGGTTTCCGGATTTAAATTTGCTTCAATTTTGGTTGGGGGAGCAATTCTCAGGTTTGTAATTGTCTGGGGTGGCGAAGTAAAGGCTCCTCTGGCTATGCCACCAGCTCTATTTCAAATTCCCATTGGTGGATAGAAATCACTAGAATTGTAATGAGTGTTTCTTCTATTACCTCAAATTTAAGTCATATAAATTAAGTTTTGAAGAGATTACTCACTTTCCTGTTACTATTCCTTTCTTTTTCCTCAACTCCACTAGTGCATGCTGATATTAAGCAGGGTAAAAAGATTTACACAGAACGTTGTGTCCTTTGCCATGGTTTAGCTGGAGAAGGCTGGGACTGGAAAAAAAAAGCTGCCAAACCACCTGTCCCTGTTCCGAATTTGCAGGAAGTGATTCCAGAACGAACAGATGAATATTTGCAGGCGGTAATCAAAGAAGGAGGCCAGGCTGTAGGATTGTCAGCATTTATGCCAGCACTCGGCTTTAACTTGTCTGATCAGGAAATTCAATACCTGATCTCATATCTCCGTTCACTAAATCTGCAAAATCATAAAGAAGGTGCATTGTTAGAGATGCACCATTCCAGTCAGTTGAAGCGTCTTTTTTTATCAATGCATCCTGAGTGGAATAATTTTAATCAGTTTTCTTCATTTCTTCAGCCGGTTGTTTTTAAAGGAACTGGTGCTGGAAATAGTTTTAATTATTTTTTCAGCCAGTCAATGCATTTTGATATAAATAATTTGCGGGAATCTATTTTACTTGCTCACCAGCAGGATGTTGGAAACAGTTCAGGGAATCAGAGAATAGGTGGATTTTTTCCACATGCAATAAGTCTGGGAGACTTTAATAGCGATGGATACACAGATTTTGCTATACCGGCGTCTGCATCACAAACAGTAACGGTTTTAATTGCAGGTGACTCTGGAAACATTATTTCGAACCGTCACCTGCATGTTGGAGAAGGACCGACATGGGTTACAAGTACTGATCTGAACCAGGATGGGAATCTTGATTTGGTAACAACAAATACTGGAGGTGGAAGTTTGAGTTTATATTATGGCAACGGCAAGGGAGATTTTAATGGTCGTATGGATATAGAGGATATACATGGTCCATCTTGCGTTGTTGCAGGAGACTTTAACAATGATGGAATTAATGATCTTGCCGTAGCACAGGCAGGAATTTCTAAAGTGGTAGTTTTAACTAATGATTCTACAGGCTTGCCGAAAAAATCTTATACAGTTGATGTGGAAAGAGGACCGCACATTATGGATGGAGTCGACCTGAATATGGATGGAATTCCCGATCTTGTGGTCGGAAGTTTGGGTTCACATACTTTATCAATTATGCTTGCAAAAGGTGATGGTAAATTTAAGAAGGCAAATCTTGTTAAGACGGGCCGCTTCCCACATTACCGTACATATGGGGATTGGAATGGAGACGGCAACTTGGATCTTGCTGTTGTAGTCGCAGGAGAAGAATCAATTGAAATATACAAGGGAGACGGACTTGGAAACTTCAAAATGCTTTCCAGACATGAAACCGGAGTTAATCCACATGGACTGACCAGTGGAGATTTCGACAAAGATGGCAACTTAGATCTAGCAGTTTCTAACCGTACCTCTGGCGGCATAACAATATTCCTGGGAAAAGGAAATGGTGATTTTGAGAATACTTCTTCCATATACACAGGCAACGACGGAATAGCTATAGCGAATGGAGATTTTGACGGTGATGGTACTATTGACCTTGCAATGGTATCTGCAAGTTCACATTCATTACTCTTTTATAGAGGGGATGGAAAAGGAGGTTTCAATCCCTGGTAAAACCTTTTTTAGAAATTTTTAACAACATGTATGAATTGGCACTAGCCTTTCAAGTAATCTAAAATAACTTCAATTAAAAATGATAAAACTAACCTGCGATTGTAAAAGGAGGATTTGATGCAATCTAAGAATTGGGGGGCATTCCTCTGTGACTGCCGTTCAACTCTAAATGTTGACCAGAAAAAAATTGAGGCATCTTTTCCTCTTTTTAAAGTTGCAACTAGCCCCGAGGAAGAAATTGATACCTTTGCTAATGAAGCTGAAAATGAGGACATTGAGCATGTTCTCGTTGGATGCTGTGCCGAACCATCACTATTTGAGCAGGCATTGTCAGGAAAAACACTTCACTTCTTGGATCTGAAGGGTAAGTGTTTCGCCCCTCATTCAGACTCTGAACAGTCACACCTCAAAGCATTGAAATTAATTCAAGCCGAAATCCGTGCGTCCAATATTAGAACTCATAATAAAGTGCCGAATAACCCTTTGAGAGTTGGTAAAAAAATCGTTATATATACTGAATTTTCAGAAGGTGTGAAAATGGCGGAGAAGTTAGGAGACTTATTTTCTGAAGGACAAGCAGGTTTGACTTTTTGTATTGCTCCGGAAACTGAAGGCATGGACAATTCACCACTAACTGATAAGCGTGTTTCGCTGGTTTCAGTAGATGGGCGCCTGGGTAATTTGCGCATTACACTAGAGCCTGAAACATTGTCTGATGGTAAATCACAAAAGCGATATGAAATCAAAGCAGATCAGCTGGTTGTTTTGACAAAAACAATACCTGAAGGAATCAAAAGGAGGACCGGAGTTCACTTAGTTTCCAGTACAGATGATGAAATTCTTGAAGAAACTGCAGGTCAGATACGTGATCTTGTGGGTTACTTCCACAAACCGGAGCATGTTATTTATAATCAGGATATTTGCGCTGGTGGCGACAAAGGGATCGAAACATGTGGAAGATGCATTAAATTTTGTCCATATGACTCAATTTCAAGACAGACTGAAAATTCTTTAAGAATGGAGGTTGATCATCTTAGTTGTGAAGGCTGTGGAGCATGCGTTTCAGCCTGTCCCACCTCGGCACTTCAATATACAGAACCGGCACCTCAGGAGATATATGCACGAATTTCGGAAATGCTATCTTCTTCAAAAAGAGAAAATACTGCAAATGATCTTCCAGTAATACTATTTCACTGCGAAGAAATGGGAAGCAAGGTTCTGCAAACCGCAGGGGAAAAACCTTATATGTATTCACATGCAGTGTTACCTATCGAAGTACCATGTCTTCGCTATGTTTCTGAATCAAATATGCTTGCGGCTTTTTCACTTGGAGCTGCAGGCGTAGGACTTCTTGGATGCGAGAATTGTCCTAACGGTGAACGTGAGCTGCTCTATCAAAAATATGAATTAACTCAGTTAATTCTAAAGCATTTTGAGTTGGGACAGGAGAGGGTTGCTATAATGACTGCCCAGGAAGGTATGGAAGAAAATGCGGTTAATACGCTAAATCAATTTGTTTCAAAATTAAGCAAACCTAAACTTATAGCCCAATGGAATATACCTAACCAAATTGGGAATCGTGAAATCCTAACAGAAGTTATTAGAGACTTAATTGAACAAACCTCCAATGAACCCGGAAGTATCGAAACAGCAAAGGAATTGCCATTTGCATATGCTGAAGTTAATGAATCAGGATGTACGCTGTGTCGCTCATGCGCAAATGTGTGTCCATCAAATGCGTTTAAGTTTGAAGAGGATAATAACAGTCTGCATTTTAAGCATATCAACTGTGTAGGATGTGGACTTTGTGAACAGCTCTGTCCTGAAAAAGTTATTTCACTCAAGAGAGAATTGCATCTTGACAAAATCTCACTGGACTATAGAAAAGTTGCAGAAGATGAGATGGTTTCCTGCGAGCAATGCAAAAAGCCTTATATAAGCCGCAGAGCACTGGAGGCAATCGAGAACAAGATTTTGGAGGTTGAATCTCTTCAGTCAACATTTTCTGGAAATCGCGAGAACATCCTTAAAATGTGTCCTGACTGTCGTACAGTAACGGCAATGCAGGAGGTAGATAAAGGCTGGGTTCCATGATATGAACAAAGTATCAAGAAGAAGTCGTGATAAAAAACGCAAAAAAAGTAAGAACAAGGAGTTCATGGATGCTGCACTTGATGCATTTGTTAGAGACCAGTCTCTGCAAAAATGGAATGAGGTGCAAGGGTTGAAAGCAGGTGCTGAAATTGACCAAAAAGAGGCTGTAAAATCTTCTTCTGAATTTTTTGAAAAAGGTCAATATCGCGAAATATGGATGCGTTGGTGGCAGCATGAGGTAATAGAAACAATAGATGATAATAATGAACACTTGTACTCTAAGATAGAAAATGCTGTACGTAGTTCTGTTTTGGAGGAGCGTGAACTAAGAAGTCAGCATCCGGACTCACTACTGGAAGACAGTTTTGAATATAAAGAGTTTATTGCTAGACAGATGAATCATCTTCTGCATGAAGCCGGAGGAGATATTGAAGAAGACATCTAAAATATTATAGCTATGAAAGGAGACAGGGAACTAGCATATCTGCGCCAAAAGTATTATGGAATGTTCGTAAAAATGTTCTGGAAAGAACCTGATATGGAGTTTCTTCTATCCCTTCTGGATGGAATTGCAGATCGTGTGAAAGGATCAGCACAGATATCTCCACTGATGTCTGAAGGCTGGAAGGATATAAGGCATTACCTTGAACAAAAAGGTGCAGTTGAAGTTGAATATGAGTTCGTGCAATTGTTCCTTGGACCTCACCAACCAGATATTATGCCTTATGAATCTTATTATCTATCAGGAAGATTCTTTCAAGCCCCCCTTGCAGCAGTCAGGGGGTTTATGAAGGAGGTTGGACTTGAAAAAAAAGAAGGACAACTGCCTGAACCTGAAGACACGCTTGGATTTGAACTTGAAATTATGAATTGGATGATCAGCAAGCAGACAAGCTCTGATGATTCTGATACAGAAGAAAAATGGCTTGATCTGCAAGCCCGTTTTTTAAAAGAACACCTTCTGGTTTGGGGTCCTGAATGCGCCCAAGATATCGAAGCTGCACCACATGCAGTGTTTTACAAGGGGACAGGTAAATTGCTTAGGGGATTCCTTGAGTTTGAAAAACAACTCTTCCATGACTTGGGACCAGAAAAGATAGAATCGCTCGAAACTCTCCGAAAAAGATACGGAAGCAGAAAAGAATGGAAAGGGCCATTATTTGAGGCAGTTCCCGAAAAAAAAGCTGATTCCTGAATATAAACACTTAATTTGACTTAATTCTTCAAATTCCCACATATTTGAGTTGACTGAAATTTACGGGTTAACTGTACTAGGTTTTTTCTCCCAATTACTCTACAAAACATTTCTTATTCATAGTGTGCTATCCTATAACACTCGCATTGTGAGTTAAGAAATGAAAGTGCCATTTGCTTTTTTAATGATACTAGGAAGGATTCTCAGAGATTAGGTTTTAATTTATGAATAAAAAAGGGGCTTTTATGTATCCAGGTAAATGAAGATGCAAAAATCAGATATCCGCATGCGGGGTTTTCTCAAGCGCACTCCAGTAAATACTTTACTATCTTTAGTTAGAAAGCATTCTAATTTGCTTCCGTCTGAAGAAATTCCGACTGTTGAAGCTAGTGGCAGGATTTTGGCCGAAGAAATAATTTCTCCAGCAAATGTACCTGAATTTGACCGCTCAGCAATGGATGGTTATGCACTTAATGCAGAAGCTACATTTGGGGCAACATCATATAATCCGCTTATGTTTAAAGTCTTAGGACAAGTCACACCAGGTGAAAGCTATAAAGGTACTATAAAACCAGGTGAAGCTATAAGCATCATGACAGGTGCACCTGTTCCCAGTGGAGCAAATGCGGTACTCATGGCAGAAAATGCGGAATTTTCGAATGATCATATTCAAGTCATGGGAGCAGTTCCTCCTGGAAAACATGTTGGAAAAGTTGGAGAAGATATCAAAAAGGACCAAACATTACTACGTCAGGGAAGATGCCTGCGCCCACAGGATATTGCCGTTTTAGCCAGTGTTGGAATTACAAATATAAAAGTAGTGCGCAAACCCAAAGTAGATCTACTTATCACAGGGAATGAACTGTTAAAGCCTGGAGAAAAACCATTCGGTGTTCAAATAGTAGATTCTAATTCGGTAATGCTAACTCCATTAATCGAGCGAGATGGTGGCGTTTTGGCTAAAGTACATCATATTCCTGATGATAGGAATCTTCTTCAACAGCATTTAAGTGAGACAGGGGCTGATCTGGTCTGTATGACTGGGGGTACATCGGTGGGTATTGAAGATCATGGGCCGATGTTGGTTGATGAACTTGGAGAGCTACTGGCGCACGGAATTCCAATGCGACCTGCAGCTCCAACGGGGTTTGGTTTAATTAATGGTAAAAAAATATTTTTGCTTCCTGGGAATCCGGTTTCCTGCCTATCAGCATATGATTATTTTGTTAGACGTTCTTTGTGCCTGATGGGTGGTTATTCTGATGAATGGCCTTATAGAAATAAAAACATAAAATTAGCCACTAAAATTTCTTCAGAAATCGGCAGGATTGAATATGTCCGTCTTAGAATAGAAAATGAACGTGCTTTTGTGATTGCGTCAGGAGGTGCATCAATCTTATCTTCCACAACTCAAGCAGAAGCTTTTTTGCTAACAGAAGAAGATTCAGAAGGATTCGCAGAAGGCGATGAAGTAAAGGTTTGGCTTTATGATTCATAAAAAATATATATTTACAGCCATATTATATATTTTCAGTGCTGGAAGTATTCTTGCCGAACCAGTTCGTCTGGCAACAACTACAAGTACAGATAACTCTGGACTGATCAAGGAACTATTGCCTTATTTTGAAAAGGAAACCGGCAATGAGCTACTTGTTATAAGCGCAGGCACAGGACAGGCACTGCGGATGGGACAGGATGGGAATGTTGATGTTCTCTTGGTTCATGAACCTGAAGCAGAAAAACGATTTATTCAGGCAGGATATGGAGTAAATAAGAGAGCTGTGATGTATAATGATTTTGTTTTTGTCGGACCAGAGTCTGATCCTGCAGGAATTAAGGGTGAAAGTGATGCAATAAGTACTCTCAAAAAAATATTCATTGAAAAACATGTTTTCATATCAAGAGGTGATGATTCGGGAACCCACAAAAAGGAACTTGTTTTATGGGAAAAAGCAGGACTTAAACCTCAAAAATCATGGTATCGTGAGGCAGGTCTCGGCATGGGGCGTGTTCTTCAAATAGCAGATGAATTGAATGCCTATACAATCGTTGACAGAGGAACCTGGTTGGCTTTTAAATCAAAACTTTCATTAAAATTATTGGCCTATGGAGACAAGAGACTTCATAACCAATACAGCATTATTGCAGTTAATCCGGCTCGATATTCAGGAATAAATTATTTGGGTGCAATGTCCTTGATTGCTTGGATCACATCAATTGGTGGTCAAGAAAAAATCGAAAATTTCCGAATAAATGATCAGATACTCTTTATACCTGTCGCAGTGAAAAATTGAAATGGAAGGAATACTAATTACTACTCAGAAAGCTTTACATTTGCTGGTGACTGGAGATCAAGAGTTATGGTCTATTGTTATACTTTCGTTTTCTGTTTCCCTCAAAGCAATTGTACTGACCACTCCTCCTGCTATGCTAGTTGCATATTCACTCGTGAATGGTAACTTCCCTGGAAAAAGAGTAATTCTTGCTGTATTTAATTCACTTCTATCTGTACCTACCGTTGTAATAGGATTATTCCTTTATGTCATGTTAACAAGGCAGGGTCCATTTGGTGATCTTAGGCTATTGTTTTCCCAAACTGCAATGGTTATAGGCCAGATTCTCCTTTGCTTCCCCATTCTGGTGGCTTTAGGCTTCGCCACTATTAATGCTGCGGATCGCAGAGTTCGTGAAACTTCCATAACTTTAGGTGCGCCTTGGTGGTATACCATTCTAACAGTATTATATGAAGTGCGATTTGGATTACTTGCAGCGGTGTTGACGGGCTTTGGCAGAATTATTTCTGAGGTAGGTATTTCTATGATGGTAGGAGGTAATATCTTGGGTTATACTCGAAATATTACCACTGCAATAGCATTAGAAACCAGCAAAGGAGAATTTGCACAGGGAATAGCACTAGGGATAGTTTTATTAGCTCTGGCGTTTGTGTTAACAACTTTTCTTACTTATGTACAAGGCAAACAGGGAATGAGCAAATGATCCAACCTCTGGTAGTTTTTCGTGGTATAGAAAAAACTTTTGCCGAAGCGAAAATTCTTAGGAACGTGGATATTTCTTTGTATCCTGGGAAATGTATTTTGCTTACTGGAAATAATGGTTCTGGAAAAACTACATTACTTAAGATAATAGCTGGACTTGAAACACCATCTCATGCAGAAATTGCATTTTCTGGTAAAACTCAAAGCTGGAAAAATACTATTCGGAGTGTTCAAAAAGAAATTATTTACTTGCACCAGCAGCCATATTTGTTAAGTGGTACAGTTGAATCAAATGTTTCTTATGGCTTACGCTTTACTAGTTTAAATCGCAAACAAATCCGTGAATTGGTTAAAGAAGCACTTGAGTGGGCCGGACTGGCAAATGTAGCAAAAAATCAGGCAAAAACCTTATCCGGAGGAGTGCAGCAGCGAGTAGCCTTTACCAGGGCATGGATATTAAACCCTAAAGTCCTATTACTTGATGAACCTTTGGCCAATATGGATATTGAATCACGTGAACAGGCCTTGGATTTATTAAAACGCATGAAATCCGACGGTATGTCTATAGTTATAACAAGTCATGATGCTAATATTATAGATGGTCTGATAGACAGTCATTTTAGTCTTTCAGACGGCAAACTGGATTAAAGGCTATTTTTTGTTCAGATTGAATTTCTGAAAGAATCATCTTCAAAGATTTTCATAATTTAACAATATAAAATGAATCAGCAAATTCCCCCACTGCTTGGATTTTGTGCTTATAGCGGAACAGGTAAAACAACCCTTCTTACTAAGTTGATCCCTGTTTTAGGAGATATAGGTTTGAAAATTGGGTTGGTCAAACACGCACATCACTTATTTGATATAGATCAGCCGGGTAAAGACAGCTATGAACTGCGTAAGGCAGGTGCCTGTGAAATGTTGGTAGCTTCAACAAAAAGATGGGCTCTGGTGCATGAGTCGCCGGAGAGAAGTAATAAACACTCACTGAATGAACTGCTTCCTCATTTATCCCTTGAGGAACTTGATTTAGTTCTAGTAGAAGGATTTAAGCATGAACCGCTTGCGAAGATTGAACTTCATAGACCTAGTTTAGGAAAGCCCTTACTATTTCCAAAAGTCAAAGGTGTGGTGGCTATAGCTA
>Ga0208261_1000274_pt1 | contig 21401 bp, 19 predicted proteins | sample Knorr_S7_td_DCM__FD_185595 | JGI IMG/M metagenome (GOLD analysis project Ga0208261, IMG submission 185595) | Marine microbial communities from Southern Atlantic Ocean transect - Knorr_S7_td_DCM_ad_131m_LV_B (SPAdes) (version 3) | ecosystem: Environmental > Aquatic > Marine > Oceanic | place...
GTATTATTCCTGAAAAAGTTAGACATTCATAACAATTATGTTTAAATTTTTAATAAAAAAACCCAGCTAAATAAGCTGGGTTTTTAATAAATTATTTAGTAAATAATATTATAGCGCACCTACTGTTACAAAAGTACCACCAGAAACTTCAAGTTCCTTAAAGGCACCGGCTGCATCACCAAATACGTTAAATTCAACATCAGTTGCACCTTGGTAATCAATATCATTACCAGCAGCTAACATTTGTAGACCGTAAGCTAATTGACCTGGATTGATTACAACGCCAGGAGCATTAGATACTTTACTAATATTGCTTAAGATAGATTTTCTATCAGCAGATCCACCAGCTTGAATTGCAAGCGCAATAATCGCAGCAGCGTCATAAGACTCTCCTACGTAAGGTGCACTTCCATCCATACCGTTAGCAGCTGCAAGGTCACCAAATTTAGCAGAACCTTTAGAGATTGCACCTGGCATAGAACCAAATGAACCTTCAAGATCCGCACCAATATTATCAACAATTGATTGACCAATCATACCATCAGATAGAACAAAAGTATCAAAAGCACCAGAATCAAGAGATGCTTCAATCATACCTTTTCCACCATCATCAATATAACCAATAACTAGTAGAGCGTCACCACCAGCAGATGCTAATACACCTACTTCTGATGAATAATCTGCTTTTCCGTCTTCATGTGAAGCAGAAGCAGTAATAGTTCCACCACCTGAAGCAAAAGCAGCTTCAAATACTTCAGCTAGACCTTTACCATAGTCATTGTTTGTGTAAGTAACAGCAATACTTTCAATACCTCTTTTAAGAGCTAAGTTAGCTAAAACTTTACCACCCATTGCATCAGATGGAGCTGTTCTCCAGAATGTTCCATTATCAGCAATTTTACTTAAACCAGGTGAAGTTGCAGAAGGAGATACCATAAGCACTCCATTCGGTACAGCTACGTTAGCATTGATTGCTCCAGTTACACCAGAACAGTCAGCACCCATGATAGCAGATACACCGTCAGCAACTAGTTGTTCTGCAGCAGCCGTCGCAGCAGCAGAGTCAACACAAGTTGAGTCAGCTTCAAGTATTGTGAAAGTTTCACCACCAAGAAGGTTTCCAGAATTTGAAGCTTCTAGAAACGCCAATTTTGCTCCATCTCTCATAGCAGGAGTTAGAGATTCAATCGGACCGGTGAAACCTAAAATAATACCAACTTTAATTTCAGCTAAAGCAGCAGTCGAAATAGACGACAAACTGATAATAGCTGCAACAAGTAATTTTTTCATATTTCCTCCGAGAAATTATTTTTTTTATATAGATCAAATCAATTCCAAGGTACAGAAATCAATGATATTGAAATGCTAAATTTAGCTATAAAATAGAAAAAAATGGAAAAATTTTATACAAATACCCTAGTTATTGGTGCTGGAGTTGTAGGTTTGGCTATTGCAAAAGAGATTAGTGCTAAAAATAGAGAAACTATCATTCTTGAAAAAGAGGCAAAAATTGGTCAAATTACCAGTTCTAGAAACTCTGGAGTTATTCATGCTGGCATTTATTATCAATCTAATAGCTTAAAATCTAAGTTTTGTGTTGAAGGCAATAAACTTCTTTATGATTATGCTAAAAAATTCAATGTTCCTTTTATTAATACAAAAAAAATTATTGTTGCCACTGATGAATCACAGATGGAAAAAATTTTTGAAATAAAGAAACAGGCTACAGCAAATGGTGTTGAGGGTTTAGATATATTAAATCAAAAACAAGTTAATCAATTAGAACCTTTGATCAAATCTTCAGGAGGTTTACACGTTCCATCTACTGGTATTATTGACCAGCATAGTTTGATGCAATCATATCTTGGAGAGTTTGAGAATAACGGCGGAATGGTATCCTATAATTCTATCGTTAAGAGAATATCAATGCATAATAAAAAATTTGAAATTGAAGTTATAGATAATGAAAAAAATAAAACAAAAATTATTTGTGATTATCTAATAAATGCTGCAGGAATATTTGCTTCAGATATTGCTAATAATATTGATGGACTTGATAAGCAATATGTACCCAATACTTATTTGGCTAAAGGAAATTATTTTTCCTTAAATAAAAAATTACCAATTAACCATTTAATTTACCCCGTTCCAGAAAAGATAAGTCTTGGTATCCATTTGACTTTAGAGATAGATAAGTCAATTAAATTTGGTCCAGATGCTGAATGGGTTGATGATCCCTATGATTATTCTGTTAATGAAAATTTAAAATCAAAGTTTTGTCATTCTATAAATAAATATTTGCCTGATATAAGTGAGGAGATGTTATCTCCTTCATATGCAGGAATTCGACCAATAACGAGTAAAGAGGATAGAGTTAAACGTGATTTTATGATTAGTACTGTTGAAAATCATAAAATAGAAAATTTATTTAACTTGTATGGTATAGAGTCACCTGGATTAACATCTTCTTTGGCAATAGCTAATTATGTTACGGAAAGATTATAAATGACAATTGGTATTTTAGGTGGTGGTGTTTGGGGAAGTGCTCTGGCTAAGCTTTTTAGTGATCAAGAAGTTTTAATTTATACTAGAGATAAAAAAGTGATGAACTCTATTAATGATCATCATTTTAATCCTAAATTAAAATATGCAACATTTAATGAGAATGTCAAAGCAACGGATGATTTAGAAAGTATTACAAAAAAAAGTTTAATTTTCATTGCTCTTCCAACACAAAGTATTCGTGAAGTTTTATCAAAGTCATATTTTCAGAATTTAAATGCTGATGTAATTATTGCGTCTAAAGGAATTGAGATTTCATCATCTTTATTTTTATCTCAATTAGTAGAAAATCTAATTAAGCCTAAATCTTTAAGTATTTTGTCAGGACCTTGCTTTTCAGATGAAGTTGCTCAAGATCTACCGACTGCAGCAACATTCGCTTCATCAAACTCATCAATTTTTGATCTCATTTCAGGCATGTTAAAGACTAAGAAATTTCGAATTTATTATTCAGAAGATGTGATAGGTTGTCAAATTGGTGGAGCTTTAAAAAATATCTATGCTATTGCTGCCGGTATTTCGGATGGATTAAATTTAGGAGAAAATGCAAGAAGTGCACTTATTACTCGTTCTTTTGTTGAGATATCAAGATTTGCGATGTTTTTTAAATCAAAACAAGAAACTATTTTTGGTTTATCAGGTTTAGGGGATTTAATGTTAACGTGTAACTCTTCTAAATCAAGAAATACTAATTTTGGGATTAAAATTGCAAATATAAAACATAAAAATTTTGAGAAAGAACTTGATCAAAATGCTATTACAGAGGGATATTATACTGCAAAAGCAGCTATAAAAATTGCTTCAGAAAATAATATTGAAATGCCAATCTTAGAGTCTGTTTTTAATATTCTCTATAATGAATTTGATATAGAAGAGGAAATTAAAAAACTAATGTCAAGACCTCTAACGATTGAAAAAATTAATTAATAAATGAACTTAGACACTGATCTAGTAAGCAATATTCGTATTAATCTTAGTGCAATAGAAAGAAGAACGTCTACTCTCACAAAAAGACGCTCCGTTAAAAAAGATTATCAAGCGGCATGGCTACTAAAAGCAATTTCTCTTATTGATTTAACAACTTTAAGCGGTGATGATACAGCTGGAAAAGTAGAACGCTTATGTGAAAAAGCAAAACGACCAATCTCTCTTGATTTGCATGATAAATTAGGCCTAACACAAGGAGAGATCAAAGTTGGCGCAGTATGTGTTTATCATCATTTAATTAAAGAGGCTAAAAAAAATCTTCCAAATAATATTCCTGTTGCAGCTGTATCAACTGGTTTTCCTGCTGGATTATCATCTTTCAAAACAAGAAAACAAGAGATTACAGAGTCTATTAAAAATGGTGCTGATGAAATAGATATTGTTATTAATAGAGGTTTTGTTTTGCAAAATAATTGGAAAAAATTATATGAAGAAGTTCGAGATTTTAAAAAAGCAGCAAAGACTAAGCACATAAAAGCAATATTAGGTGTTGGTGATTTAGAGACCTTAAGAAATGTTGCCAAAGCATCGATGGTTTGTATGATGGCAGGTGCAGATTTTATTAAAACTTCTACTGGGAAAGAATCTATCAATGCTAATCTAAATAATAGTTTAGTTATGCTTCGAATGATCAGACATTTTTATCAAATGACAGGTAAAAAAATTGGGTTTAAGCCAGCTGGAGGTATTTCTACAGCAAAAACAGTTATTGAGTTTTTAATTCTTGTGATGGAGGAACTTGGGCATGAATGGATAAATCCAAAATATCTTCGAATTGGCGCCTCCAGTCTTCTCATAGATATTGAGAGACAACTCTATCACTTTGCATTAGGAAGATATGCAAATAAAGAAAAGTTAGCAATTGGATAATGAGTAAAATTATACAAAACTTTAAAAATATTTCTTATGGTCCAGCACCAGAGGACAGTAAAGATGTTATGTCCTGGATCAATTCGCTGAATAATCCTAATCATTTATTTATAAATGGAGTTTGGGTAAAATCTAAATCATCTAAAAAAATACAAGTAATTAATCCGGCTTCTAATAAAAAACTTACAACACTTTCCATATCTAATAACAATGATGTTAATGCGGCCGTAGGAGCAGCAAAAAAAGCATTTAATTCTTGGTCTAAAACTTCCTCTGATATGAGGGCAAAATATCTTTATGCATTAGCAAGATTAATTCAAAAACATTCTAGGTTTTTATCTGTCTTAGAGACGATTGATAATGGAAAACCGATAAGGGAAACAAGAGATATAGATATCCCATTAGTAGCAAGGCACTTTTATTATCATGCTGGATGGGCAAAAAAAATTGATACAAAAATAAATAAACCAATTGGTGTTGTTGGTCAGATAATTCCTTGGAATTTTCCTTTGTTAATGCTGGCATGGAAAATTGCTCCAGCAATTGCCGCAGGAAACACTGTTGTTTTAAAGCCTGCAGAATTTACATCTTTAACGGCGCTTTATTTTGCTGAATTATGTGAAAAGGCAAGAATTCCAAAAGGTGTAATTAATATTATTACTGGTGATGGTAGCACGGGAGAACTTCTTACTGCACATCCGGATATAAAAAAGATTGCTTTTACAGGATCAACAGAAGTTGGAAAAAAAATAATTCAATCTACTGCTAAACATGAAAAAAAACTAACAATGGAGTTAGGAGGCAAATCACCTTTTATAGTATTTGAAGATGCTGATCTTGATAGTGCTGTTGAAGGAGTAGTTGATGCCATATGGTTTAACCAAGGTCAGGTTTGTTGTGCAGGTTCTCGCTTGTTGATTCAAGAAAGTGTAGAAAAATTATTTATTAAAAAATTAAAAGCACGTATGGAAAAACTACGTGTAGGAAATCCACTCGATAAATCTATTGATATTGGTGCTATTGTTGCACCGGTGCAATTAAAAAAAATACAATCAATAGTAAAAAAAGGAGAAAAAGAAGGCTCTAAATTATGGCAACCTAGTTGGGCCTGTCCGACTGAGGGCCTATTTTATCCTCCTTCTATTTTTACCAATGTTTCGCCGTCTTCATTTATTGCGCAAGTAGAGATTTTTGGACCTGTCTTATCAGTGCTTAGTTTTAGAACACCTAGTGAAGCAGCAACTATTGCAAACAATACTCCGTACGGTTTAGCAGCAAGTATCTGGTCAGAAAATATTAACCTTGCTCTTGATATTGCTCCTAAAATAAAAGCTGGAGTTATATGGGTAAATTCAACTAATTTATTTGATGCTGCTTGCGGATTTGGTGGATATAAAGAAAGTGGATTTGGAAGAGAGGGGGGTATTGAGGGAATTAGAGCATATCAAGATAATACACTGCCTGAGGCTAGTAAAATCAATAAGATAGTAAATAAAAATAAAATTGAACTTTCTACTATAGATACGACACCTAAATTATATATTGGCGGTAAACAAAAAAGACCTGATAGCGGTTATTCTTTTAATCAATTATCTTCTCAAAAAGAATTTATTTGTGATATTGCTAGAGCTAATAGGAAAGACGTAAGAGATACTGTAGAAGCTGCTTCAAAATCAAAGATAGGAACTTCAAGTAATTTTAATCGTTCACAAATTTTATTTTATTTAGCAGAAAATTTATCTCAACGAAAAGAAACATTTGTTCATTTATTAATGAGTATTGTTGGTGTTAATAGAAACCAAGCAATAAAAGAATTTGAACAATCATGTGAAAGAATATTTTATTATGCTTCTATGGCGGATAAATTTGAAGGAAACATTCATAACCCTCCAATGAGAGGTTTAACTTTAGCAGTAAAAGAGCCAATAGGTATTATGGCAAGTATTATGAGTAATGACCAACCCCTTTTAAGCATATCAACTATCATATCTTCACTATTTGCTAATGGTAATTCTAGTATCATTGTGCCATCAGAAAAAACATCTCTGATAGCTACGTCTTTGTATCAAGTTTTTGAAACATCTGACATTCCCGCTGGTTCAGTTAATATATTAACAACAAAAGAAAATGAGCTAAACGAAACACTTACACAACACGAAAATATTCACGGAATATGGGCTTTTTCTAATAATGCAAAAATTAGATCATCTATTATTCACGGGACGGTATTTAATCTTAAACGCTATTGGTGTCCAAAAAATAAGACAATAGATTGGAGCAATAATTCTGAAGAATTTTTAAATGAATTTCTTTATGAGGGATCTCAAGTTAAAAATATCTGGATTCCATATGGTGAGTAAAATTTATTAAATAAAAATAAATTATATAAATAAATTTTACATAATTACTTTTTTATGATGATATAGATTTTATATAAACGAAAGAGGTAAATATGTTAATAAATGTTAATCCACTGATAAGTCCTGAAATTTTATCACTTATAAGATCTATGGGACATGGAGATAAACTTGTTTTAAGTGATGCAAACTTCCCATCTTATTCCCAAGGAAATAAACTGTACCGTATGGATGGACTAAATGTTCCGCAAGCTGCTGAAGCTTTACTTGAACACTTTCCATTAGATAGTTTTATTCCTCATCCTGTGCAAAGAATGGAAGTCGATGGTAAACCAGATGAAATAAATGAAGTACAAGAAGAATTAATAAATACTGTAAAAAAAGTATCTGGAGATAATTGGGTTGTAGGTTCAATTGAGCGACAAAAATTTTATGTAGAAGCAAAAAAAACTATGGCGGTAATAACAACAAGTGAAACTCGACCATACGGATGTTTTATTTTTACTAAAGGAGTTTTAAAACCAGATGGAACTGTCTGGATTATTTAATTATAAGTGCAAAATAAATTAAAATCTGAAGAAATAGCATTAAGAATTCGAAGAAGAGTATTCGAACATTGTATTAAAAATAATGGAGCTTATCTAAGTCAAGCTTGCTCTTCTGCAGAACAACTTGCATGGTTATATAATGAAGCATTAAATATTGGTGATTCAACAATGCCATCTATCCCAGAAAGTTTTTCTGGAGTGCCAAGTATTAATAATAAAAAGTATAAAACTGGGGCTGGTTATAATGGTCCTATTGCCAATGAATATGATAGATTTATTTTTGCACCAGCTCATTATGCTTTAGTAGCCTATGCAACACTCATAGAAGTGGGTCGCTTAGATCCAGCTGGTCTTTCAATGTTTAATAAGGATGGATCTTCAGTTGAAATTATTGGAGCAGAACATTCTCCTGGTATGGAAATGCACAACGGCACCTTAGGAATTGGATTATCTACAGCTGCTGGAATAGCTTATGGAAGAAAACTCAATAAAGAAAAAGGTGAAACTTGTGTTTTTATGTCAGATGGTGAGCTACAGGAGGGACAAATTTGGGAGGCTCTTCAAGTAAGCGTTTATTATAAATTAGATAATCTCTGGGCTATAGTTGATGTTAATGAGCAACAGGTTGATGGTGCTATGAGCGATGTTTTAGATATTGGTGATGTACAAAAAAAAATAAATGCATTTGGAGCTAAATGTATTGAAATAGATGGTCATGACATCGACGCCATGAGACAAGCAAAAAAAGAACAACATAAAGATCAACCTTTGATTATCCTTGCAAGAACTTGTCCATACAAAGGTATGAATTATTTGAAAAAAAGATTCCCAAGATTGCATTATGTAAGATTTAAGTCTGAGGAAGAAAGAAGCATAATGAATATAGAAATTTCTAAAGAATTAGGAATTGAGCCAATAGAATATTAGTATGATTGAAATCGTAAATAAACCGTACAGCTATACTTTTAAAAACTACGCTTCTAAAAATAAAAAAATTTTATGTCTATCTGGTGATCTTACTTCTTCTTGCGAAGTAGATCAATTTAGAGATGAATTTCCTAATCAATTTGTTTCTATGGGAATGGCAGAGCAAAATATGATGAGTTTTGCTGGGGGATTATCTATGAGTGGATATATACCTTTTATTCATACTTTTGGTGTATTCACTTACCGTAGACCTTATGATCAATTATTGGCATCAATTGCCTATCCACGCAGAAAAATTCGAATTATGGGCTTTCTTCCAGGAATAACAACACCCGCTGGTATGACTCATCAAGCTATAGAAGATATTTCTGTAATGAGAACGATTCCAAATATGACTGTAATAGAAACAGGAGATGCTACAGAAGTTGAAAGTATATGTGAACAAGCAAATAATGTTGATGGACCTGTATATTGTAGAATATTAAGAGGCTCTGTTCCAAGACTATTTGATACTCCGCTCAAAATAGGCGATATAAGAGTATTAAATTCAGGCACAGATATATTATTAATTACTTCAGGTATTTGTACTGAAGAAGCATTAAGAGCAAGATCAGTATTAATTGATGCAGGCATCTCAATTTTACACCTGCACGTTCACACATTTAAACCTTTCAATGAAGAGAAAATTTTAGATTTATTAACTAATATAAAAATAGGGGTTATTACAATGGAAAACCATTTAGTTAATGGAGGTCTTGGTACTCTTATTGCTGAAATAATATCAAAACATGGTTTATCAAAAAAATTAATGAAACTTGGTTTAAATGACACTTTTGCTCATGGAGGATCTAAGCAATATTTAACCAAATACTACGGTTTTGACGCATACGCATTGATTAAATCTATAGAAAAATTTATAGGACTACCATTAAATATTGAAGAAAAAGATTTAGAACAAGCAAGAATTGAAAATGTTCATTCTCTCTCTAAAGCTGAAGCACTTTAAATTATGAAAAAAAAATTTTTTAAATTATTTAAAACTACAAAACCAATTATAGCTATGGTTCATTTTCCTGCATTACCAGGATCACCATTATATGATGAAAAAAAAGGATTAGACTATATTTTTAATTCTATTCAAGCTGATGTTAAAAATTTACAGAATGCTGGAGTTGATGCCATTATGTTTGGTAATGAAAATGACAGACCTTATGAATTAAAAGTTAATAGAGCCACTTTATCTACTATGGCTTATATGATTGGAAAAGTAGCAGAAAAAATTAACATTCCTTTCGGTGTTAATGTTTTATGGGATCCAATCAGCACAATAGCACTTGCCGCTTCTACTAATGCTAATTTTGTTAGAGAGATATTTACTGGTACCTATGCTTCAGATATGGGAATTTGGAGCCCAGATGCAGGTAAAGCTATGCGATATAGAAATTCTTTAGGGTGTAAAGATATACAAATGTACTATAATATTTCTGCAGAATTTGCATATTCCTTAGATAGAAGAACAATTGCTGAAAGAGCAGAAAGTACAGTATTTTCATCAATACCAGATGCAATATTAGTATCTGGGCAAATAACAGGACAAGTTGCTAAACTGGACGAAATAAAAGAGGTTAGTAAAATAATTCCTAAGACACCTGTATTGGCAAATACTGGAGTGAATTACAATAATGTAGAAGATATTCTTTTGGTAACTGATGGAGTGATTATTGGCTCTTCACTGAAAGTTAATGGAGATACATGGAAAAATGTTGATCCAAAAAGAGCAAAAAAATTTATGAACAAAGTTAAGTCTATTAGAAAAAATGCCTAACTTGAAAGAGATTAATTCTATAAATAATACATTAGAAGATTTAATTTTAATTTCTGGTTTATCTGGACACGAGACAAAAGTAAGAGATTATTTAAAAAAACAACTAAAACTAAATGCACTTAATGCAAAAACTGATGTTTTAGGTAATTTAATTTGCACTCTTAAAGGCAATGAAAAATTACCATCTGTTATTTTATTTGCACATATGGATCAGCTTGGATTTATGGTCAAAAAAATTGAAGATAATGGATATATTAGAGTTGAAAGAGTTGGAGGAGTGCCTGAAAAGGCTTTGCTTTCCCAAGATGTTGTAATTGTAAATAATAAGCAGGAATTAATTCAAGGAGTCATTGGTAATAAAGCGCATCATGCAACTCAACCTAATGAAAAATACACAGTACATAATGTAAATGAAATTTACATCGATGCTGGATTTAAAAGTAAGAGAGAAGTTTTAAGAAATGGAGTCAATATTGGAAGCCCTATTACATATGCTCCTTATTATAAATCTCTTAAAAATAATAATGTCTGTGGATCATCTATTGATGATAGAGCTGGTTGTGCAGTAATTCTAAATGCTGCTAAAGCTTTAACTAAATCTAAAAATAGACCTACAGTACACATAGTTTTTTCAGTTCAAGAAGAATTTAACCTTAGAGGTATACTGCCAGTAATTAATACTCTTAAACCAAATATTGCTATTCAAGTTGATTTAACTCTAACCTCAGATACACCTGATATGGTTAACTCCAGTGATGTTTATTTAGGCAAAGGACCCTGTATTAGTTTATTTTCTTTTCATGGAAGAGGGACGCTAAATGGTGTTATACCTCATCCTTCAATAATAGAAATTTTTGAAAAAGTTGCAAAAACTAAGAAAATTACTCTTCAAAGAAGTGTTGCGTCAGGCATTTTAACCGATGCTTCATATGTGCAATTTTCTAATGAAGGTATTGCAAGTATTGATGTGGGTTTTCCTATGCGTTATTCACATTCTTCGAGAGAAGTTTGCAACTTAAATGATCTTATTGATTTAAAAAATCTATTAGTTGCTGTTATAAATAAAATAGATAAAAAAATTAAACTTATAAGATAATTAATATGGCACAAAAACTTTTTCTTGGTATTGATATTGGCACTTACGAAACAAAGGGTGTGTTGGTTGATAATGCCGGTAACATTATTTCTCAAGCAGCAAAAAAACATGAAATGATAGTGCCCCAAAGTGGTTGGGCAGAGCACAGACCTATGGAAGATTGGTGGGGCGATTTCACTTATGTGTCAAAAAAATTAATAGAACAGTCAAAATGTAACCCTAAAGATATTTTGGCAGTTTCTGCTAGTACAATTGGACCTTGTATGCTGCCATTAGATAAAAATGGCGAACCTTTAATGAATGCAGTTCTATATGGGGTAGATACAAGAGCACATAAAGAAATTGATTTATTGAATTCTTCAATTGGTGAAGAAAAAATAATGCAATTTAATGGTAACGTTTTAACTTCTCAACAAGTAGGTCCAAAAATTTTATGGTTAAAAAATAATAGACCTGAAATTTATGCTAAAACAAATAAAATAGTTAATGGTACTGGTTTTATTAATTTTAAATTAACTGGCAGATATACTACTGATCATTTTTCCGCTGCATTTGTTAGCCCGCTTTACGATATAAACAAACAAGCTTGGAGCAATGAATTAAATGATGGAATAATCGATATAGAAAAACTTGCAGATTTGGTTTGGACTAATGAAATTATCGGAAAAATAACTAGCACAGCCTCAAATGAAACAGGCTTAGCAGAAGGTACTATAGTTACGTCTGGCACAATTGATGCAGCAGCTGAAGCAATTAGTGTTGGTGTAATTGGAACAGGTGATATGATGATGATGTATGGTTCTACAATGTTCTATATATTAGTTACTGATAAAGTCTTGTCGGATAAAAGGTTATGGTATTCACCTTGGTTATTTAAAGGAGAACATTCCTCTATGGGTGGTTTAGCAACAAGTGGAACGTTAACACATTGGTTTAAAAATAATTTTGCACAAGAACTAACAGGTGATGATACATTTATTAGATTAGCTCAAGAGGCTGAAAAATCTCCACCAGGATCAAAAGGCATAGTATTTCTTCCATATTTTTCAGGTGAGCGAACTCCTATACATGATACAAATGCTAAAGGTACTTTTTTTGGTTTAGATTTAACCCATGATAGATCTGATATGTACAGATCAATATTTGAAGGTATTGCATATGGCACAAATCATGTAATTGATGTGTATAAAGAATTAAATGCTATTCCAAAGAATTTATTTAGTGTGGGAGGAGGAACTAAAAATAAAGTTTGGTCACACACCACATCAGATGTTATTGGATTAAATCAAACTTTAAGAAAAAAAACTATAGGCGCCTCTTATGGTGATGCTTTTCTGTCAGCTTGTACAGTAGGAGAAGTTCATAAGGATGATATTAATAAATGGAATGAAGTAGAATATCAAATTGAAGCTAATCTTCAAAATCAAGAAGTTTATAGCAAGGGTTATGAAGTTTATAGAGAACTATATGAGAGTACCAAACACCTAATGAAAAAATTAAATACCTAACCTTTAATAGCTCCTGCAGCCATTCCTTTAACAATATATCTCTCTAAAAAAATTGCTACTATGATTAATGGCAAGCATAAAGCAGCAGAAATAGCAGCCATATTCCACCATTTAATACTTTGAGAGGAAATTTGAGAGGCAACCATAACTGGCATAGTTTTGGCGTCTGTACTGGTTATAAGAGCAGCTAAAAAATATTCATTCCAACATAATATTAAGCACAATATAAATGCACTTGCAATTCCAGGTAAAACTATTGGTAAAACAATTTTAAAAAAGCTCATCCATACACTCGCTCCATCCACCAAAGCTGCCTCTTCTAATTCAATAGGAACAGCATTAAACTGATCTCTCATTATCCAAATAACTATTGGTAAAACTGTCAACGTATAAATCAATATCATGCCAATATGAGTATCTAGTAAATCAAGCTCCCTATAAAGAACCAAAACAGGTAAAGCTAAAACTACGGGTGGTAAAATTAATTGTGATAAGAAGAAAAATGAAATGTCAGGATTTCTCATAAAACCAAATTTATAATTAAATCGGCTTAAGCCATATGCAGCAAATGAACCAAGTATTACAGCTAATGCAGAAGCACTTGCCGAAATAAAAGCTGTATTGAAAAAACGTGCTAAAAACTCCTCTCTTGGATTAGACTCAACAAATAAAGTGTCGGGAGAAAATCCGAGATTTCGCCAACCTTTCCAGGATGGCTCAAAATCTATCCAAGGAATTAACAAACCTTGAGTAACACTCGCAGCCGTTTTAAAAGATGTAGTCGCTGTCCAATAGATTGGGAATAAACAAATAAAAGTCCACAATAAAAGAATTCCGTATATTATTATTTTTTCACTTAAATTATTTTTCATTATGAAGCTCGCTGTAACCATCGATTAACAAATCGAATGAGGATGGTCATAAGAATGACTATAAAAATCAAATAAACAAAAGATAGTAATGTGCCGTAGCCAACATTTGATCTATCCCTATATTCTCTTACGATAAAACTTGTTACACTATCAGTGGCACCACCAGGACCACCAGCAGTTACTATGATTATTATATCTGCAAGTTTTAATTTAAATATAATTCGAATAACTAATGTTGTTAGAGATACAGGAAGCATTATTGGAAAAATTATATTTTTAAATAGAGTCCACTTATTAGCTCCATCTACTTTAGCAGCTTCCAGAACTTCTTTTGGTAATGCTTGAAGACCTGCTAATAACATAATAATCATCAGTGGGATAAACGTCCAAGCATCCATACACATCATCGTTAGTTTTGCTATTACGGGATTACTAAAAAAAGTTGGAGTATCCCAACCTAACCAACGAGCAAAACTTGCTACTGGACCAAATCGTTGTTCAAGCATAGATTTTCCAACCATCCAGCTTACTGCTACTGGACTTAACATGAGTGGAATTAAAAATGCTATTCTAAAAAATTTTCTACCCCGTATTTGTGAGTTTAGTAAAATTGCTAACAAGAAAGCAATAGTAAATTCAACAAGAACTGCAAGTACGTAATAGATCATATTTTTTAATGCATTCCAATAATAAGGATCAGAGATCATTTGATAAAAGTTATCAAGCCCATTAAATTTTCTTCCATCAATGGAACTTAAGTTCCAGTCTGTAAAAGAAATATACAATCCAAATAACAACGGAAAAATCACAATTGAAATTATGAACATTACGGCTGGAAAAACAAAAAGATTTCTTTTTCCTCTTTCTCCATAAATTAACACTCTTGAATAACCAATTGCTACTGCCCAAAGGATATAGGCGTAAAGAACTGGTCTCCAATTAGAAAAACCAAAACTAATTCTTTCATTAGAATGTAGAGTTTGAATAATAGCAATTACAACCATCAATAAAAATGAAGACCAAACAATAATTTTACCAGCTCTTTTAGTAGTTTGACTTACTGTAGATGGGGCAACAACATATAATGGATCGCGTTCTATATATTTTATTTCACTCATTGTAAAAAAAAGAAATCATCATAAAAAATCTAGCGACTAAGAATAGTCGCTAGAAAAAAAATTTAAACTACAGTCCTAATGAACCTTTGTAGAGTTTGATTTGGCTCTCTCTACCAATTTGGTCTGTAATTTTGTCCCAAGCTGCAGCAATATTATCTGCACCTGTTTGCGCATCATATTGACCAGCAAATATTTTGGACAATTCGTCTTCTGCAATACTGTAGTATTGGAAGATACCTGGTATACGTGGCTCAATAGCAGCGTTCGGATGATTATAAGAATCCGCTTCTGAAGCTAAATAGTCAGATGCAAATGCTTCTGTATAACCAGCACCAACCCACTCATCAACATTAAAGTGACTGTTTCTGTATGGCTGGAATCCTGAAGGATACATTGACATCCATAGTGATAGATCTTTACCACCAATATGTGAACATGCAGACCATGCAGCTTTATTTTTAGCAGAGTTCTCATCTACTGTTTTCATACAGTATAATCCCCAACCAATATAAGCCATGTTAGGTGCATAATTTGGACCACTAGCTAATGTTTCCCATTTGCCAGTTTGCCAGTTGTAAACATCATCTGAACCAGGCAAGATATCAAATCCTACGTTACCTTGAACAAGAGACTCATCAGAAGTATTAGCGTTAGATCCAACATCTCCCCACCAAGATACCATAGAACCAGTACCTGCTAAGAATTGACTGAAACCTGTAACACCAGGATCAGCATTAATTTGATCAGGTGGTTGTGCTCCGCTTCTATCAAGAACATCTTGAATAGCTCTAACCCATGCAGGATTATTAACCATTGGTTTCATAGTATCAGGCTCAAACAAGAAAGCAGGACTATCCGGATGTTTCGCATAAGCTGTAGCAATACTTCCTAAGAAATAGAAACCAAATCCACCCCAACCTTTTTGAACATCTAAATATCCATAAGCTGGGAAACCGGCATGTTGCTTTCCTTTAAGGAAATTCGTTACTTCAGTAACCTTCTGCCAAGTTGTTGGAACTTCCCAATTACCAGAATGACCTTCTGCTTTCCAAGCTGCAGCTAACTCTTCATTTTCAAAGTAGTCAGTTCTGTAGTTGAAGTTATGACAGTCACCATCAATTGAAATTCTGTGTGTTACACCATCCCAAGTTCCTGTTGGAGCTTGTAAATAACCAACATAGTCACCTAAATCAATTTGATCAGCTACCCAATCAGGCATAGCAGAAAGTAATTTCTTACCACCTAGGTCTCCTTCAAAAGGTGCACCAGCTTGTAAGATATCAAAATCAACTGTTCCTGTTGCAATAGACTGTTGTAGTCTAGCATTATAATCAGCTTGAGCTAAATCAATCCAATTAATTTTTGCGCCAGTGTATTTTTCCCAAGGCTTTAAGAAACCTCTGTGAAGCATATTGTGAAGGTTTAAACTGTCTAAACCCATAAAGTTTAGTTCAACTCCTTTAAACTCTCCTTCTTTAACTCGTTCTTTAGTTCCACCTAAACACATCTCACCAACTTTTTGCCAGTCAGCATCTCCAGGTGAACCTGCTCCAACTCCAGGAATTTTAAGAATAGCTTTTCTGAGTTCTGAATGCCCATCTGCAAATGAACTTGTTGCAATTGATGATAATCCACCACTCATTGCTGCAATAGCTCCAGCTGAAGCTGCACCTTTTACAAAGCTACGTCTATTTATTCCGTGTTTTAGAGCGTAATCATATAGTGATTTTTTCATTATATCCTCCCGATATGAATTATAGTAATTAAGTTTTATAAAGATAAGATTAGTAAGGCAACAATAAAAACGTTAAAAAGGTATTTATTTTTAACAGAAAGCCTATGTTTACAAACAAATTTGCCACACGACTCAATTCATTTAAATCAAAATGGCCTAGTGATGAAAAACCTACTACAATCGAATTAATAAAAAGAGCATCAAAAGTTGAGGGTTTAACTCATGTAGATCTTAATTATCCTGATCACAGTGAGCCATCTATTAGGGAAATATCAGCTATTACAAATGATTGTGGTTTAGCAATAAATGGATTAGCGATGAGATATTATACAAATCCAGCTTTTAAATTAGGAGCTTTTACCAATCCAAATAAGAAGGTTAGGCAGGAGGCAATTGATTTAACAAAAGCAGCAATTGATGCATTAAGAGAAATAGACTCGAATTTATTAACTATTTGGTTAGGTCAGGACGGTTTTGATTATGGTTTTCAAGTTGATTATAAAAAAATATGGGATGATGAAATAAATGCAATTAGAGAAGTTGCAGAATATGACAAAGATTGCTTGGTTAGTATTGAGTATAAACCAAATGAGCCTCGCGCATATTCCTTACTATCAAATTTAGGCACAACACTTCTGGCTATAAAAGATATTAATTTAAAAAACATTGGTGTGACAATCGATTTTGCTCATATATTATATTCTAATGAGCAACCTGCTCTTGTTGCTGCCTTAATTGACAAACATTCACAAATATTAGGATTACACTTGAATGATGGGTATGGAAAAAGAGATGATGGTTTAATGGTAGGCTCTGTTCATCAGTTAGCTACAATTGAGTTACTCTATCATATAACTAAATCAAAATATCAAGGACCAATATATTTTGATACTTTTCCAGATACAACCAACATGGATCCCATCAAAGAATGTGAGCTAAATATATCTACAGTTAAACAACAGTTAAAGTTAGTTGATAAACTTATTCAAAATAATGAATTGAGTACTGCAATTCAAAATCAAGATTCGATTACATCGAATAGAATATTTAATAGTATTTTGTACTCTTAATATGGGATCAAGCTCAATTGTTGTATTGGGAAGTCTTCACTACGATATTTTTATTAAATCAAATGCGATCCCAAAAATTGGCGAAACTGTTTTGGCAGAAAAATGGTTTCCTAAATTAGGAGGAAAGGGTGCTAATCAGGCGGTTGCTTTAAATAAAGAATCAATAAAAGTTAAATTCATAAGCGCAATTGGAGATGATTTTTTTTCAGAATTTTTGTTAACAAGATTACAAGAAGAAAATATATCACTTGAAAATATTTCAAAAGTAAAAGGAAATTCTGGCATTAGTGTTGCTATCTCAAATAAAAGTGGTGATTATAGCGCTGTGGTTGTTTCAGGTGTTAACTTGGAAATCCCAGACGCCTTACTTTATGATGATAGATTATGGAAAGATGCTTCTTTTCTAATGATTCAAAATGAAATTAAAGAAGAAATGAATTTAGCTGCTGCTAAGGAAGCAAAAAAAAGAAATATAAAGGTATTTTTTAATGCTGCTCCTGCAAAAAAAATAAATCATAAACTATTTGAATGTGTTGATATTTTGTTAGTTAATGAAATTGAGGCACAGCAGTTAAGTGAAGATTACTCGAGTAACTTTTATACTATTGCTACAAAATTATCTAATATAGTCTCTAAAGTTATAATCACTTTAGGATCTGATGGGGTAATATTGTGTGAAAAATATAATAAACCTATTCATATAAAAGGTTTTCCCGTAAATGTTAAGAGTGCTCACGGAGCAGGAGATTATTTTGCGGGAAAATTTTTAATAGATTTTATAAAGAATAATGATTTTGAAAACTCCATAAGAATAGCTAATAAAAAAACAGCAGAATTTATTTCAACTTAATAAATTCTTGTTTTCTATGAAAACAAAATAAAGTAGGATGATCAATATGAATAAATTATCAATTTTGGGTATCTTTGTTGCTGATCTTGCCTTTTTTGGAAAAATTCCAAAGGTTGGAGAAACAATTTTAGGAAAGGAATTTGTTGTAGGTCCAGGTGGCAAAGGGTCTAATCAATCAGTAGCCGCTGGTAAGGCTGGCGCATCTGTTGAGTTTATAACTAAAATTGGGAATGATGATTATGGAAAAATGGCACTAAACACATATAGAGAAACAAACGTTGGAATTAAAAATGTTTTTGAAAGTAATGATCATAGCACTGGAGTCGCAGCTATTTTATTAGATAAAGAGACAGGCAATAATGCAATTTCAGTAGTACCAGGAGCAGCAGGAGCTCTTACTATAGCTGATATAGATAACGCTAAAGATACTATTATTAATTCATCTATTTTTCTTACACAGTTAGAAGCTCCAATGGATGTTGTTTGCTATGCTCTTAAAATGGCAAAAGAAAATAATGTTACTACAATTCTAAACCCTGCTCCAGCAGCCAAATTAGATAAAGAAATTTTTCCTTTAATTGATTATTTTACACCAAATGAAACTGAAGCAAGTTTTTATATTGATGGAGAAATTAACACTGTTGAAGATGCAAAAAAATATGCAACTCAAATTTTAGATCTTGGCATTAAAAATGCTCTTATAACCTTAGGTGAAAAAGGTGTTTATTTTGCTAATAAAGATACTAATCACTTTGAACCATCTTTAGATTTACAAAATAAGGTAGTGGATACATCAGGAGCTGGAGATGCTTTTAATGGCGCATTTGCAACGGCTTTGTGTGAAGGTCAATCAGTTAATGAAGCGATAAAGTTTGCTAATTGCTATGCAGGTATATCTACAACTAGAATTGGTACTGCAAATTCAATGCCAAGTCGTGAGGAAATTGATAAAATACTTTAATTAGTATAAAATAGATTTATGCAAGAATATCTTGAGAAATTACTATATTTTTGGGCTGCAATAACTGGAATAGGCTTGGTTCTGGTCATTGTTTATTGGGCTATTGCAACAATAATATATGTTGCTTTCATTTCCTTATTCATAGCAATTATTGCTGCAGCTTTTTATCAATTTTATTGGGTTAAAAGAAACTAATTAATATCCAAGTAACTTTGGTAAGTCATTTATTGATTCTATTCTATAATTTGGTTGAGTAGGGTGCTTCAAATCTTTTTCTTGAAATTTCCCTGTCTTAACTTGAATCGCTTTTAGATTAGCATTTATTGATCCTTCAATATCAGAAGTAATATCATCACCTATCATTAAAATATTATCTTTTTTTATATCTAAATCTTTAACTGCTAAGTCAAAGAAATTTTTTTCAGGCTTACCCATTAGAATTGATTTTTTCCCACTTGAATATTCTATTGCTTTTACAAAGGGACCAAGATCAAGTGAAATTTTGCCATCACGCATGCTATACTTATTTTGATGTAAAGCAATTAGTGCTGAATTTTCAAGATATACTAATTTAAATATCCGATCTAGTATCTCCCATTTAAAATTTTTGTATATATCTCCCATAATAACAACTTCAGGATTTTTTTGTGTAATTTCATAGTCATTAAATTCTTCAATAATTTCAACATTAGTAACCAAAGCAATTTTCTTGACTCTATTATCTCTTAGATAATTTTTAGTAGCAATAATAGGTGTAAAAATTTCTTCTTCTTTAATATTAAAACCAAAATCTTGAAGTTTATTGAATATTAGATTTCTCGGCGTAGTGGTAGTATTTGTTAAAAATCGTAATTTTAAATTATTTTTTCTAAATTCTTTAATGGCCTCAATAGATCCTGGAATTAATTTATTATCACTGTAAAGAACTCCTTCTAAATCTATCAATAAACCTTTAACATCAGTAATATCGGTCATTTGAATAATTATAACATTTATAAGTTATTGAAATTTATTTTTAGTAAATATGATTGTTTCTTGCCAAAAAAATTAAATATTAAGAATCTTTAATATTTCAAATTCAAAACAATAAAGTAAAAAGGAAATATATGGCAAAAAAATATATATTTTATGATCTAGAGACAACAGGAAGAGGAAAAAAAGAAAGCCCTAATGCATTTGGAACCACGCCGAAGTGGGAGCAAATCATGCAAATTGCAGCAATTGTAACCGATGAAAATTTTCAGGAAACAAATCAAAATATTAATGAATTTTGTCGACCAAGAACATCAATTATATCGCAGCCCGGCGCACTATTAACTACACAAAATGGAATTAGGGAAGCACTTCATGCGAAACAATCTTCTTATGAATTAATGAAAAAAATTAATTCAACTTTTGATGAATGGAAAAAAGATGCGGATGACCCAATATTTATTGGTCATAATATTATTGATTTTGATGAGTCTGTTTTAGAATACAATTTATTTAATAATTTATTTTTTCCTTACATTACTAGAAAGAGCAGAGGGGATACTTTAAGTTTAGCAAGGGCCTTATATGCCCTTAATCCAAGTAGTATGAAAACACCTCTAACTGCTAGAGGTAATCCAAGTTTTAAATTAGAAAAATTAGCAGAACTTAATAACTTGCCTATTGAATTTGCTCATGATGCGTTAAGTGACGTGAGAACATCCATTGCGCTAACTAAATTTATTCAAGAAAGTGATAAAGATAACTGGAATCAATTACAAATGTCGATGAATAAAGAAAAAGCTATTGATTATGTAAGCTCGAATAAAGGTTTTTGTTACATGACAAGTTTTGCAGGTAGAGTAAAACTGCAAGCACTATCAATGGTCTGCGAATCACAATATAGTGGTTGGTTCCATACAATTGATTTAGCGCACGATCCAGAACCTCTCATCGAGTGTAATGCAGAAGAATTTAAAAAATTAATAAAAAAGAAAAATCGTTATGTAATTTGCAATCAACATCCAATTTTATTGCCTGGTAAAATTGCTATTAATTATGAACCCTATAATGAAATCGGAGCAGAAATATTAAATGAAAGAGCAAAGAAGGTGTATAAAAATAAAGTTCTTGCAGATAAATTTA
>Ga0208261_1000275_pt1 | contig 21223 bp, 20 predicted proteins | sample Knorr_S7_td_DCM__FD_185595 | JGI IMG/M metagenome (GOLD analysis project Ga0208261, IMG submission 185595) | Marine microbial communities from Southern Atlantic Ocean transect - Knorr_S7_td_DCM_ad_131m_LV_B (SPAdes) (version 3) | ecosystem: Environmental > Aquatic > Marine > Oceanic | place...
CACAACGCACAAAAGCGATGAACAAGGAGGACTACATCCACGAGGTTGTAATTCCCTTAGAGAATGTCGTCGAATTCAAACAAGGAAAGCGTGTCGAAGTTCAGAAAAAAATGTTTCCAGGGTACATTCTTGTACGTGCCCGTATGAACGACGAAGTGTGGTCCGTTATTCGCAACACTCCCGGAATTACTGGATTTGTCGGAGCTGGGAATAAACCTACCCCACTTCCTAGAAAAGAAGTTGAGAACTTCCTAGGTGTAAGTATCGATGGCGAGGGTCAGTCCATTAAGCGAGCGAAACCACGCATGGGCTACGAAGAAGGCGAAACGGTCCGAGTCAAAGAGGGCCCGTTTGCTGACTTCTCCGGAGAAATTATTGAAATTAATGAGGATCAATTAAAGCTCAAAGTTTTGGTAAATATCTTCGGTCGCGAAACTCCCGTTGAACTTGAATTCGCGCAAGTTGCGAAACTCTAGATAACTATTATCAACAGTAGTTAAGAGGAAGAGCAGTAGTTTTTTTCATCTCCTCCATTACAAAGTTGGTGCTGACATCATAAAGATCTACTTCCTCAATTAAACGTTTGTAGAAAGTGTCATAGGCTTCCATATCTGGAACCACAACCCGCAACATATAGTCAACTTCGCCACTTGTTCGATAAGCCTCAATAATCTCTGGGAACTTTTCTAATGCTTGGGTAAACCGTTCCATCCAGTCAGCGCTATGACGGTTTGTTCGTATCTGAACAAGAGCAGAAACAGACAAATTCACATCTTCAGGATTTATTAAAGCAACTCTTCCTGTAATTACGCCGTCGTTCTCCAGCCGTTGTATTCGCCTCCAGCAAGGTGTGGGAGTGAGGTTGACTTTCTCAGCAATCTCTCGGGCAGGCATTCCTGCGTCTTCTTGTAGTAAAGAGATTATTCTTTTATCAATACGATCCATAGTGCAATAATAATTCATTAAATAAAATATATAAGAAATATAATACTTATAAATAGGTTCATAATGCAAATATTTAGGTAATGATTGCACCATCATTCTACTAGATTGATGTTATGGCAGTCAGGAAACTTTTCACAGAGCACCCAGCTTCGGTCGGAGAGACATATTGGCAGCATTTCAGGTTTGCTGCGAAGGTCTTCCGCTCTCTGTCAAAAGCAGCGTTTGCCTGCCTCGTTCATGCAGTATTTCCTCCGCTCTTTCAGAAGACAGCAAGCACTGAAATAAGGTCTTTGCATGAAGGAATAGAGTCTCGGGCAAATACCCGTACCTTTGATGCTGAACCGCTCGCCCCGTCTAGCATCTATCAAAAGCCAATTCTGCAAGCGACAGAATAACCAGATAGCTTTGTAAAGTTCCTATCTAAGGTTGCTGTCGAAAGAAGCATAAGGCAAACTAAGCGACGTCGAAGACATTTATTTTTAGATAAAGTCGCTAGAGTGAAATGCGGATTGACCAATCCCAACCACTAATTATGTGAGAGCATCTTTAATTTAGGAGAGAGATACAATGGCACAAAAGCAAGTTGCTGCGGTAGTTAAAATTCAAATCCCAGCGGGCCAGGCTTCTCCGGCTCCTCCTGTAGGAACCGCATTGGGACCTCATGGAGTTGCAATAATGGACTTCTGCAAGGAATACAACGCGAAGACCGAAGACAAAAGAGGACAGGTTGTTCCAGTTGAAATAACGATTTTCGAAGATCGGTCATTTACTTTCATCACAAAAACACCACCTACCTCATTTTTACTTCGTAAAGCAGCAGGCCTTGATAAAGCTAGCCAGAATCCCGGACGAGAAGTGAGCGGGTCTGTTTCGCTAGCCCAAGTTACCGAGATCGCAGAGACAAAGCTTCCAGATCTGAACACTGATGATATTGAGCAAGCAAAGTTACAGATTGCTGGGACAGCTCGAAGCATGGGGATAGAGGTTAGATAAGGTTTACTATAAAAATGCCAGATTTGGCCACCTCACCAAATCAGCTCGGCGAAATAGAGGGAGAACCGAAATATGTACGTTCACTTGACCGTGCAGACAGAAAGGATTGGTTCGAATGAATAAAAGATATAAAGAGGCTATTGAATCATATGACCGTGAAGAGTTATATGAAGCCAGTGAAGCTGTTTCTATGTCAAAAAGAATGGCGACAGCTAAATTTGATGAAACTATCGAACTAGTCCTCCGTTTAGGCATCGACCCTCGTAAGGCTGAAGAAATGGTCCGAGGGACTGTCGCTCTTCCCGCAGGGACCGGTAGAGATGTCCGTGTCGCTGTTTTTGCTCAAGGTGAACCAGCTTCACTAGCGCGAGAGGCAGGCGCAGATATCGTAGGAGACGCTGATTTAGCTGAAGAAATTGAAAAGGGGATGCTTGATTTTGATATTGTAATAGCTACTCCTGACATGATGCCGGTGGTGGGGAAACTGGGCCGTACTTTAGGTCCAAGAGGTTTGATGCCGAACCCAAAAACTGGAACGGTTACCGACAACGTTGTTAAAGCTATTGAAGAGTTTAAGGGAGGCATGGTCGAATACCGAACAGACAAATTCGGTAACGTCCAGATTCCAATTGGCAAAGCAAGTTTCGAAGAGTCATCTCTTCTAGAGAATCTGAACGCTGTGCTTGAAGAAATTCATAGGGCCAAACCATCTGGCGCCAAGGGAAAATATATCAAAAAAGCGGTTATTAGTTCGACAATGGGTCCAGGAGTAAAAATAGACGAGGGAAATATCTAAGCGTTTGTTTTTACGACTTCTTTGGTAAAGGAATTATTATCTCCAAAGTTGGGTCACAAGGGAAGACCTTGTACCATCCTTAGGACAACACAAGTTGCCGTAGACATTCGGTTCACAGTAAGTGATTAAGAAAGAGAAATCTTTGCCGGACGAGGTAGACAATCTGGGATACTGGAGCGTTTGCTGAATGGCAGCGCTCCACTTTGTTTTTTTAACAAGAAAGGGATCTCCTATGGGGGAGCCAAAAGCAGAAAAAGTCGCGATTGTGGCTGAAGTACGAGAAAAGTTCCAAAGTTCTGAGGCTGTGGTATTAACGGAATATCGCGGACTTAATGTAACCGATTTGGCTGTCCTCCGAAATGCTATGAGGGATGCCGGAGGTGAGTACAAAGTATATAAAAACTCCCTTGTCCGATTCGCGGCAAAGGAACTTGACCTCGAAATCGAAGAACTCCTAGTTGGGCCGACAGCAATTGCATTTACCGGAACTCGCCCAGATGGTAAAGATGGAGATCCAGTTTCGGTAGCTAAGGCTTTAGCAAATTTTTCGAAAGATAATGAAAATCTTGTTATCAAGGGAGGAATGCTTGATGGCAAACTTCTAACAACAGATGAAATTGTTGCACTCTCAAAGATTGCACCTCGCGAGGAGTTATTAGCCAAGCTGGCCGGAGGTATGGCAGCCCCAATGCAACAAATGGCAGGTCTACTTAAGGCTGTCCCGCAAAAATTTGCATACGCTCTCTCTGCACTCATTGAAACAGGTGGTGGAGCCCCGGACGACAGTTCCTCTGAAGAAGAGGCTGAGGTTGAGGTTTCTGAAGAAGAGGCTGAGGTTGAGGTTTCTGAAGAAGAAGCAGAGCAAACGAATGAACAAAGTTCAGAAAATGAAAACGAAGATAAACAAGACGCTGGTGAACCCAGTGATGAAGAGGAGAAATAATCCATGACTACCAAAGAAGAAGTGCTTGAAGCTATTGCGAATATGAGCGTGCTTGAACTCAGCGAACTTCTCTCAGAATTTGAAGAGAAGTTCGGAGTTACTGCAGCTGCTCCTGTCGCTGCTGTTGCCGCAGCTGCACCTGCTGCTGGCGGAGATGAAGCAGCTGAAGAGAAAGACGCATTTGACGTAGTACTTACTGCAGCAGGAGAGAAGAAGATAAACGTAATCAAAGAGGTACGAGGCTTGACTTCTCTTGGACTTAAAGAAGCAAAGGAGCTTGTTGAATCTGCTCCGAAACCTGTCCTAGAGGGAGCGTCTAAGGAAGACGCTGAAAAAGCCAAGGAAGCTCTTGAAGCTGCCGGAGCTACTGTAGAAATAAATTAGCAGAATCTCTATCGCACTTTAAAAGAGTATTTCTTTTAGATAGCTGTTCCGTAGTTTACAAGCTTGTACTTAAGCCCAGATAATTTCTTAAAAAGAGAACAAGAATAGTTTGGCTTTAGACTAATCTTGACATAGACTACAGAGTCCCTGTTCGTAGTGCGTCTGACCATGATCCCCATTGATTGTCGTTTGGCGCGTCTGGCCAAAAAATAATAAAAGGAGTAGCAAAGCCCTAGCACTCTTTTCTGAGATATCTAAATATCTTTTAAATCCCTATCCATCAGCACACAATTAGGAGTCATTCCTTGTCACCATCGCGAAATCGTTATTCGTTTGCAAATTTAACTGAAGTTCTTGATCTACCCGACCTCTTAGCTGTTCAACGAGAATCTTTTAAATGGTTTTTAGAACAAGGTCTAGCGGATACATTCCGCGACATTAGCCCTATAACGGACTTTTCTGAAACGTTACAACTAGACCTCGAGTTCGATCCTAAAGATCAAGATCTAAATCCTGGTCCGAAACACACCGTCGCAGAATGTAAAGCAAATCAGATAAGCTACGCTGCGCCAATCTTGGTTAGAGCTCGATTCGGAAACCGTGATACAGGAGAACTCAAGGAACAAACAGTCTTTATAGGTGATTTCCCTATGATGACTGACAAGGGGACTTTCGTCATCAATGGGACTGAGCGCGTAGTCGTTTCCCAGCTAGTGCGCTCCCCTGGAGTGATCTTCCAGCCAGGTGAACGGTACCGGCTTAGAAACCTTGCGCGAAACCAGTTAGTAACTGGGACCATCCACCCGTATAGAGGAGAGTGGATTGAATTTGATGTCGAACAGAAACCAGGTAAGGACCCCACTGCCGGAACCCGAATAGCGAGAAAACGACGACTGAGCATCTTTACACTTATAAGAGCTCTCGGCCTTGACGAAGAGAACGAACCAAATTTCCTTCCAAGATTCGTAGAGCATTTCGACTTTCTGGAACCTCAGTATCTCAAAGAGTTAGAAAAAGTTTCTGACGAGAATAAACAAGAAGAAGCGCTCCTCGAAATCTATAAGAGGGTTCGACCCGGAGAACCACAGTCCGTGGAGGCCGCGCGCAACTACTTCCGTAATGCTTTTTTCGAAAGCAGGAGATACGACCTATCACGTGTCGGGAGATACAAGTTAAATCGTAAACTCGGTCCAGAAATTGACAAGATAGAGAAACTATTCGGCGTAAAGCTTGATCGTCCAGATGTGGACGCAACTGTCCTAAGCCCTTCGGAAGTTCTAGCTGCATGTACCTACCTGCTTCACCTAATGAAATTTGAACCAGGCTATCGACTAGACGATCAAGACCATTTCGCAAATCGCAGAATCCGAAGTGTTGGCGAACTTATCCAAAATCAGGTTCGAATTGGCCTATCCCGTATGGAGCGTGTGGTTCGAGAACGGATGACCACTCAAGATGTTGAGGGAATCACCCCTACTTCGTTGATCAATATTAGGCCTGTAGTTGCCTCAATAAAAGAATTTTTTGGTACTTCTCAACTTTCCCAATTTATGGATCAAGTAAATCCTTTATCGGGTTTGACTCATCGACGCCGCCTCTCAGCGCTTGGCCCAGGAGGGTTATCTCGTGAACGCGCCGGATTTGAGGTTCGCGACGTTCACTTTAGTCATTACGGGCGTATGTGTCCGATCGAAACACCAGAGGGACCAAACATTGGTTTAATCGGTGCCCTAGCAAGTTATGGAAAAGTTAATGACTTCGGCTTCATCGAGTCTCCATACAGGGTTGTCAAAAATGGACGCGTCACTGATGAAATTAGGTATTTAGCTGCAGACGAAGAAGAAGAATATGTTGTAGCACAAGCTAATGCACCAATAGATGCTCGGGGTAAATTCATCAATGACCGTGTTCTCGTTAGAAGATCTCCTCAAGCAGCAACACTCCAAGGTTTGAAAACAGCTCTTGAACAGGAAGTTTTCTTTGGAGCTACCACTGAAATCTCCTATGTCGCAGGAGACGAAGTCCAACTCATGGATGTTTCACCACGACAGATCGTTTCCGTAGCGACTGCCCTAATCCCATTCCTAGAACATGATGACGCTAACAGAGCGTTGATGGGGGCAAATATGCAGAGGCAGGCTGTCCCACTAGTTCAACCAGAGGCACCTTATATCGGAACTGGTATAGAGAAGAGAGCAGCTTTTGACGCTGCAGACATGATTATTGCTGAAGGGCCTGGAGTAATTTCTGAGATTTCTGGAACTCATATGACAGTTCACTATGAGGGGAAGCGATTAGGAACAAAGGAATACACCCTAAAGAAATTCCAACGCTCCAACCAAGATACTTGCGTGAACCAAAAACCTCTTGTTCGCGAAGGAGAAAAGATCAGTAAGGGTGACATTCTAGCTGACGGTCCTTCTACCGATTTAGGTGAACTAGCTCTAGGAAAAAACCTCTTAGTGGCTTTCATGCCATGGAAAGGCTACAACTTTGAAGACGCGATTATCATAAGCGAAAGGCTCGTCAAAGACGACGTTCTTACCTCTATCCATATCCACCAACATGAAGTTGATGCTCGAGATACAAAACTAGGTGCAGAAGAGATCACAAGAGACATCCCCAATATCTCCGAAGAGATGTTAGCGGACCTTAACGAAGACGGTGTAATCCGAATTGGTGCCGAAGTTGGCCCCGGGGATGTCCTCGTAGGAAAAGTAACACCCAAGGGTGAAACTGAACTAACTCCAGAGGAACGACTTCTCAGAGCTATTTTCGGTGAAAAAGCGAGAGAAGTTAGAAATACTTCCTTAGTAGTTCCACATGGTGAAACAGGAACTGTCATTGCAGTTGACATCTTTAAACGAGATGGAGAACACGAAGCAGAGTTACAACCGGGCGTTAATGAACTTGTCCGAGTCTACGTTGCTCAGAAACGCAAAATTAGTGTCGGAGATAAATTAGCTGGCCGCCACGGCAACAAGGGTGTCATCTCGATTGTTCTTCCAGAGGAAGATATGCCATTTATGGAGGACGGTACACCTGTTGACGTCGTACTCAACCCCCTCGGTGTTCCTTCAAGAATGAATATCGGCCAAGTTCTCGAAGCCCACTTGGGTTATGCAGCTAGATGGGGATGGGAAGTTAACGGTAATCGTGTGGGTGAGGATCCGGTATCAAATACTGCAAGAAAAACACGTCCTAAAACAACTCCATCAACCTTTATCTCTACCCCCGTATTCGACGGAGCTAAATGGGACGAGACTGAACTAGCCGGAAAACATCCAACTATCCAGCAGATTTTTGAAAATCTAAATCCTGAAGCCGATAGCGGAGAACGAATGATAAAAGCTGATGGAAAGACTCAGCTTTATGATGGTCGTTCGGGAGAACCATTTGATAACCCAGTCATGGTTGGCTTTATGTATGTCCTCAAACTACATCACCTCGTAGACGACAAAATCCACGCCAGGTCTACTGGCCCATACAGTATGATCACCCAGCAACCCTTAGGTGGTAAAGCTCAATTCGGAGGCCAACGATTTGGAGAAATGGAAGTCTGGGCCCTAGAGGCCTATGGTGCTGCATATTGTCTCCAAGAACTGCTGACTACTAAATCTGATGACGTCCTTGGACGAATTAAGGTTTATGAGGCAATTGTGATGGGACAAAATATACCTGAGCCGGGCATACCCGAAAGTTTCAAAGTGCTCATTAAAGAAATGCAGTCACTCTGTTTAAATGTTGAAGTTCTCGACCTTGAAGGAATGCAGATCGAAATGCGAGAAATAGATGAGGATGTCTTCAGAACAAGTGAAGAACTCGGAATTGATATCTCACGACCTGAGCGAGGATCCGATGAAGAAGATGCAGCACGAGAAGCAGCCCGTAGCGGCGGAATACGATAGGGACGGAGGTCAGAAATAATGCTTGATGTTAACGATTTCGATCAACTTCGTATTGGACTTGCAACTGCTGATTCAATTCGAACCTGGTCTAACGGGGAAGTTAAAAAGCCTGAGACAATCAATTACCGAACTTTGAAGCCAGAAAAAGACGGCCTGTTCTGCGAAAAAATCTTCGGACCCCAAAAAGATTGGGAATGCACATGCGGGAAATACAAGCGCATTCGATTTAAGGGCATCATTTGCGAACGCTGCGGAGTTGAGGTTACACGCTCTAAAGTTCGACGTGAACGCATGGGCCACATTGAGCTAGCTGCTCCTGCAGTCCATATTTGGTATCTACGTGGCACGAGGTCCTGGCTTGCATACCTTCTTATGGGATTAGAACCCCGAGAAGAACTCAAAGCAAAACAGCTAGAGAAAGTTATATATTTTGCAGCCAGTCTTGTTACATGGGTAGACGATGATAAACGAGATGAAGCTCTTGCTGAGCTCGAGACAGAAATGCTCGAAGAGAAAGAGGCAATCTATAAAGAACGTGACGAGAGACTCGAAGAGAGACGGCAGGATCACGAAAGCGAGATAGCCGAGCTAGAAGAAGATAAAGCAAATGAGGCTGAAATTAAAGCTGTTTCCAAACAGCTAACCAAAGACCTTGAAGCTATCACTGAAGAATACGAGCTTGAAGTCGATTTATGCGAACGTGCATTTGAAGAGTTCAGGGGTTTATTCCCGCGCCAAATCGTTGAAGACGAATTGTTATGGCGTGAATTAGTAGATCGTTACGGAGAATACTTCGAAGGCGGTATGGGAGCTGACGCAATTGCTCAGCTTGTAGAACGACTCGATTTCGATGAAGAAGAAATCAAACTCCGTGATGCAATTGATCCTCCAGCAGGACAAAAGCCGCTATCTGCACAGAGGAAACAAAAAGCTATCAAGCGGCTGAAAATAGTATCTTCATTTAATCGACGTAACGAAAAAGGGAACCGAGTGAACAACCCGAGAGCCATGATTCTCGATGTTGTCCCCGTGATTCCTCCAGAACTGCGCCCGATGGTTCAGTTGGATGGTGGTCGATTTGCGACATCAGATCTTAATGACCTATATCGAAGAGTGATTAACAGAAACAACCGGTTAAAGCGTTTACTTGATCTTGGAGCTCCGGCAATCATTGTAAATAACGAAAAAAGGATGCTCCAAGAGGCAGTCGATGCGTTATTCGATAATGGTCGACGAGGCCGTCCAGTAACCGGACCAGGAAATAGGCCCCTCAAGTCTTTATCAGACATGTTGAAAGGAAAGCAGGGACGCTTTAGGCAGAACCTGTTAGGAAAACGTGTCGACTATTCGGGACGATCAGTTATTGTGGTCGGACCTACACTTAAACTCCACCAGTGCGGACTTCCTAAATTGATGGGACTCGAGCTATTCAAGCCATTCGTTATGAAACAGCTAGTTGCTGACAATATGGCTCCTAACATTCGATCAGCGAAGCGTATGGTTGAACGACGACGCCCAGCTGTATGGCCAGTCCTTGATGAGGTTATTAAGGAACACCCCGTACTCCTCAACCGCGCTCCCACATTGCACCGTTTGGGCATTCAGGCTTTTGAACCAGTTCTGGTAGAAGGTAAAGCAATTCAACTTCATCCATTAGTTTGCACTGCGTTTAATGCTGACTTTGACGGTGACCAAATGGCTGTTCATCTTCCATTGTCATCAGAAGCTCAGGCTGAAGCCAGAGTCTTGATGCTCTCTATCAATAATATTCTTTCTCCTGCGAACGGAAATCCATTAACAGTTCCTACTCAAGACATGATTATCGGAGCTTACTACCTAACAGAAGAGATAGAAGGAGGAAAGGGAGAAGGCAAAATTTTCCGAAGAATTGATCAGGTAGAACGGTCTCTCGAAGCCAAAGAGGTTGAACTGCATTCAAAAGTTACATTCCGGTCGCCACGAACTTTAAAGACCCCGGCGAATGGACAAGCAGCCGAATACCACGAAACAACTGTTGGTCGGATTTTATTTAACCATGCTCTTCCAGAAGATTTCCCATGGGTAAACAACAGTGTAACCAAGCGCGAAATGGGTGGGATTGTTGAAGACTTAGCTCGTAATTATCCAAAATCAACAGTTTCTCGAAGCCTTGATCAACTCAAAGATTTGTGCTTCCACTGGGCTATGAAGTCTGGTGTAACTGTCTCAGTAGATGACGTTAAGACACCTTCTACCAAAAAAGGAATTTTGGAAAAACACGAAAAAGAGGCTGAGAAAGTTGAAAATCAATTCCGCCGTGGAATTATTACAGACGGTGAGCGCCGCCAGAAGGAAGTTGAAATCTGGTCTCAAGCTACGGAAGAAGTTAAAAATGACATGGAGGCGGGACTGAAGGAAGAGACCTTTAATCCCATTGATATGATGGTTGGTTCCGGAGCTCGAGGAAATATGATGCAAGTGCGCCAGATCGCCGGCATGCGTGGTCTAGTAGCTAACCCCCGTGGTGACATGATCCCACGACCAATTAAAAGCAATTTCCGTGAGGGGCTAGCAATGCTGGAATACTACATTGCTACTCCTGGAGCAAGAAAAGGCCTTGTTGATACGGCTCTCCGAACGGCAGACTCCGGATATTTAACTCGACGACTGGTTGACGTCGCCCAAGAAGTAATCATCAACAAAGAAGACCCATTTGAAGATGGCCAGACACCTCCTTCATCCTGGATTGATGACATCTACCCTGAAGATTTCTATAGGGATAGTGATGGAAATTACGTTGGAGAAGAGCCGAGCAGCCCAACAGATGTAAAGGAAAGGGCACATTTAAAGACTCGTCTTTACGGCCGGATTCTTGCTGAAGACGTAACACTTTCAGATGGGACCATCTTCGAAAAGGCAACGATGGTGACTGAAGAAGTGATGAATCGAATGGCGAACGATCCAGATATTTCACGGGTTCGATGTCTTACTCCTTTGACCGATGAAAGTGAGCAGGGAATTTCTATCGCAAGTTACGGGATGTCCATGGCTACTGGAAGCTTTATTGAGATCGGCGAAGCGGTTGGTGTAATAGCAGCACAATCTATTGGCGAGCCGGGTACACAGCTAACAATGCGTACCTTCCATACTGGGGGGGTCGCAGGGAAAGACCTAGCAGGTGGTCTTCCGCGAGTAGTTGAACTATTTGAAGCTCGAACACCCAAAGGAGCCGCAACTTTAGCTCGAACATCTGGAGTGATCAGAATCGATGATGATGGGGCCCAAACTAGAACTGTAACCATAGTTAGTGACGACGGTGAAGAGGACGTCTATGACAAGATTGCGATTGAAGCTCGACTCGAAGTCGTTGACGGGCAGGAGATTTCAGCTGGTGATCCAATCATAGAAGGACCAAGAGATCCAAAAGAACTTCTTGAAATTCGTGGCATGAGGGAAACCCAGCGCTACCTAGTGGAGCAAGTCCAAAGCGTTTATAGAGACCAGGGTGTTTCAATCCACGACAAACACATCGAGCTTATTGTTAGACAAATGACTCGACGCGTTCTGGTACAAGAACCAGGCGATTCAGACTTTCTCCCTGGTGAAAGTATCGATAGGCGCGTTTACGTTGAAGCAAATCGCCAGTTGGTCGAGGCCGGAAAACAACCGGCAGAAGCTCGGCCTCAACTTATGGGTATAACTAAGGCATCACTTGCAACTGACTCTTGGCTATCCGCTGCGTCGTTCCAAGAGACTACCCGTGTGCTTACTGAAGCGGCTATCGAATCCCGTTCCGATAATCTTGTTGGACTTAAAGAAAACATTATTATTGGAAAACTGATCCCAGCAGGGACAGGGCTTGTGTCCTATCGAGATTTCGATGCGGATGCACCTGACTATGCCCCGATGGAGTTCTATTCCTCCGATGAAGACGGCGATGAAGACCTCTCAGAATGGTTGGCTTCCCAACCAGAGTTTCAAGAACCTGAGGAAATCGGAGAATTGAAAGAAGAGGAAGCGCCAACACCACCCGAAGAATTTATTGGGTAAAGAAAAAGTTTCTAAAAAATCTTCCCAAGAACTACTTTCAAGGGTGTGGACTGGCCTAAACACTCGTAGGCTGGTTTGCTGGCTGTAAAATATCTTTACAACCAAACATTGAAGACATAAGGCTAAATAAGCCTTGGAGAACAAATTGCCTACAATCCAACAGCTTGTCCGTAAAGGGAGAGATTCTAAGTTCCGAAAGGAAAAAACACCTGCGCTTAAAGGAGCCCCACAAAGACGCGGTGTTTGTACGAGGGTCTACACAGCAACACCGAAGAAGCCCAACTCAGCCCTTCGAAAAGTTGCTCGTGTTCGGCTAACAAGTGGTGCAGAAGTAACTGCGTATATTCCTGGAGAAGGCCATAATTTACAAGAACACTCAATTGTGCTTGTCCGCGGAGGTCGTGTAAAAGATCTACCGGGCGTTCGCTATAAAGTAATCCGCGGCACACTAGACACGGCATCAGTCCGAGACCGAAAACAATCTCGAAGCCGTTATGGCGCAAAGAAAGATTAGGAAGTAGAACGAAATGCCTCGTAAAGGACCAGCAACGAGAAGAAGCCTGCAACCAGATCCAATCTATCGATCAACACTTGTGACTCAACTTGTTAACAAAATACTCCAACGAGGTAAGCGATCTGTAGCTGAACGTATCGTGTACGACGCGTTGAAAACAGTTGAAGAAAAAACAGGATCAGATCCTATTGACACGCTCAAACGAGCTATCGAGAATGTCCGACCTCAGCTTGAAGTCCGAAGTCGGCGAGTAGGCGGAGCTACATATCAAGTTCCCGTTGAAGTCCGTCCCAGAAGAGCCACGACACTAGCGATTCGCTGGCTTGTAGGCTTTGCGCGCGACCGCCGTGAGCGAACTATGGCGGATCGCCTAGCAAACGAATTACTAGATGCTTCAAATGGACTTGGGGCAACCGTAAAACGTAGGGAAGATACACATAAAATGGCTGAAGCAAATAAAGCGTTTGCTCATTATCGCTGGTAAGTGGTCTCTTACAAGATGAAAACAGTTCACTAACATATATTTGGACTAATTAATCCACTGATGAACAAGGAAAAGTGAAATAACGATATGGCACGTCACCCTTTAGAAAAAACTCGAAATATCGGCATTATGGCGCACATTGATGCTGGAAAAACGACAACCACCGAGCGGATTCTCTATTACACAGGCCGCTCCTACAAAATCGGTGAAGTTCACGATGGGGCCGCCACCATGGACTGGATGGAACAAGAACAGGAACGCGGCATTACAATTACATCTGCCGCAACTACCTGCTATTGGAACGACCACCGCATTAATATCATTGATACACCTGGTCACGTCGACTTCACGGTAGAGGTGGAAAGGTCCTTGCGAGTCTTAGATGGAACTGTCGCTGTCTTTGATGGCGTGGCTGGAGTAGAACCACAGTCTGAGACTGTTTGGAGACAAGCCGAAAAATACAGTGTTCCTCGGATGTGCTTTGTTAATAAGATGGACAGGACAGGAGCAGACTTTTATTTCGTTGTTGACACTATAAAAGAGCGCTTAACCGACAATTATGTAGTCCTTCAGCTGCCTATAGGTGCAGAAGCAGACTACCAAGGGATCGTTGATCTAATTACCATGAAGGCACTTATTTGGCAGGGAGAAGACCTTGGCGCTTCATGGGATGAAGTTGATATACCCGATGATCTTGCGGATAAAGCTGAAGAATATCGAGAGATGATGCTGGACAAACTTTCTGAATTCGATGAAACGATTATGGAGAAGTATCTAGAAGAGCAAGAAATCACTGAAGAAGACCTCAAGAGCGCTATTCGCGAAGGGACACTACACCATGGTCTTGTTCCTGTACTTAATGGGACTGCCTTTAAAAATAAGGGTGTACAGCCACTTCTTGATGCGGTAGTTGACTATCTCCCATCACCCCTTGATGTTCCTGAAATAGTCGGGACAAGCGTTAAGGGAGAAGAAGAAGTAACCCGAAAGGTTTCTGATGATGAACCTTTCTCAGCCTTAGCTTTTAAAATTATGACTGATCCTCATGTCGGACGTCTTGCATTTTTCCGAGTGTATTCAGGCTCTTTAGAAAAAGGGTCACAAATTCTTAACCCCCGAACGGGTAACAAGGAGCGAATGGGACGAATTTTGGAAATGCACGCTAATGACCGTGAGGACGTTGATGCTGTCTATACCGGCGACATTATGGCAGCAATAGGAATTAAAGATGTGCGGACAGGAGATTCGCTTGTAGCGATTGACAAGCCTCTTATTCTAGAAGAGATGACATTCCCTGATCCTGTTATCGACGTTGCAGTTGAGCCAAAATCTAAGGCGGACCAAGAAAAACTATCTAAAGCTTTAATGGCTCTTTCTCAGGAAGATCCCACATTCCGAGTCCATACAGATCAAGAAACGGCGCAAACTATTCTTTCCGGTATGGGAGAACTCCACCTAGAAGTTCTTGTTGACCGAATGCTTAGAGAATTTAATGTGGACGCATCTGTCGGGAAACCACAAGTTGCCTATCGTGAAACAATTACAAAAGAAGTTACGACAACGTATACCCATAAAAAACAAACAGGCGGATCCGGACAATTTGCGGAGGTTGAAATTGATGTTCGACCTGCGCAGCCCGGCGAAGGCTATACGTTCGACGACAACATTTCTGGCGGGAGAATCCCCAAAGAATACATTCCAGCTGTCGATGCCGGGATCAAAGAGGCAATGACATCGGGCGTTCTAGCAGGATTTCCTGTCGTTGACATACAGGTCGAACTAAATGACGGGAAGTTCCATGATGTTGACTCTTCTGATATGGCATTTAAGATCGCAGGAACAATGGCTTTTAAGGAAGCTGCTAGGAAAGCCCGTCCTGCATTATTAGAGCCGATAATGGCTGTAGAAGTTGTAACTCCTGATAACTACCTTGGAGGTGTTGTCGGAGATTTAAATAGTAGACGTGGCCAAGTGCAAGGAACAGAACAACGCGGTAACAATCAGGTGGTAAATGCGCTAGTTCCTTTGTCTGAAATGTTTGGATATGTCGGTGATTTGCGTACTATGTCATCTGGTAGAGCAAATTACACAATGCAATTCGATTCCTACCAACAAATGCCAGCAAGTGTGCAGGAGGAGGTTGTTACTCGCTTACGAGGTGAGTGACTTTGTAGGGATTGTCATAAAATGAAATTGCTCAGCTAGAGTAAATAGCCGTGCATTAGTTTGGTGGTTTACCACCAGTAAGAAAAAGACAAAATCCGGTTGAGGCCGGTTTACTAGAAAGAACCTGAGGGAAATACAATGGCCAAGGAGACGTTTGAGCGAAATAAACCTCACGTCAATGTGGGGACGATGGGTCACATCGACCACGGAAAGACGACACTAACAGCTGCAATCACTAAGGTACTTAGTGACAACGTTGATGGAAGTCAATTCACTGAATTTGAGAATATTGATAAGGCGCCAGAAGAACGTGAACGTGGTATCACGATCAATGTGGCTCACGTAGAGTACGAAACGGATAATCGTCACTATGCTCACGTCGATATGCCTGGCCACGCTGACTATATCAAGAACATGATTACGGGCGCCGCTCAGGTGGATGGGGCTATTCTCGTAGTTTCGGCCGCTGATGGCCCTATGCCTCAAACTCGTGAGCATGTCCTTCTTGCTCGTCAGGTTGGAGTTCCAAAAATTATCGTCGCCCTTAACAAGGTTGACATGGTTGACGATGATGAACTTATAGAGTTAGTTGAAATGGAAGTCAGAGAACTTCTTGATGAATATGATTTCCCAGGAGACGACACTCCGATATACCCAGTGTCAGCACTGAAAGCGCTTGAGGGTGATGCTGATGCTGCTACTCAGATCCTTGAACTGATGAGTCAAGTAGATGAATATATTCCACTTCCTGAACGAGATGTTGACAAACCATTTCTTATGCCCATTGAAGATGTTTTCTCTATTACTGGTCGAGGGACTGTAGTAACGGGGAAAATTGAACAAGGAGTAGTTCATACCGGTGACTCCATTGAGATTATCGGGATAAAGGAAACACAAACTACAACCTGTACCGGCGTTGAAATGTTCCGAAAGTTGCTTGATGAAGGACAGGCTGGAGATAATATTGGTGCCCTTCTTAGAGGAATTGAAAAGGAAGAAGTGAGCCGAGGTCAAGTGCTTGCAGCTCCTGGAAGCATTACGCCACATACGAAATTTGAGGCAGAAGTATATGTGCTCTCTAAAGAAGAAGGCGGCAGACATAAGCCATTTTTCTCCAACTACCGGCCACAATTCTATTTCCGGACAACAGATGTCACTGGAACGATCAATCTTCCAGATGGAACAGAGATGTGCATGCCTGGCGATAACACCAAGATGGACGTTGAGTTAATCGCTCCGATAGCAATGGACGAAGGACTTCGTTTCGCTATTCGAGAAGGTGGAAGAACCGTAGGCGCTGGCGCTGTTACAAAGATTGTCGAATAAGAGAGAAATCTAAATGGCATCGGGTCAAAAAATCAGAATTCGATTGAAAGCATATGACCACGAAGTCATCGATCAATCAACGAAAAAAATTGTTGAAACAGTAAAGAGAACAGAGGCTAATATACGTGGCCCTATACCTCTCCCTACTGAAAAACATCGTTTCACAGTTATCCGATCACCGCATAAGTACAAAGATTCAAGAGAGCATTTTGAAATGCGAATTCATAAAAGACTGCTCGACATTCTTGAACCTTCTGCTAAAACGGTTGATTCATTGCAGAGACTTGATCTACCTGCAGGGATAGACATAGAAATTAAAATTCAGCAGTCCTAATTGATAACCAGCTCTAAGTCTTTTTAAAAGAACTATCTCCCTGCCTGTCCAGCATTAGATAACCATCTTCAGTGGCTTTAATTTCCTTAGATTATCTAAGTTCTATCGGGTTGGAGGTTGCAGCATGTGTGGGTATGCTTGACCCCTGTGGTGGCAAGATATGCCACTGAATTGACGTCCAAGTAAGCCGTCAGTTTTTATCGGAACTACTTGGCAAATCAGAAATACAGCGCTCTTTGCAGAAACATGATTGAGCGTTCCCGCAGATGGCTTCGGCCATAGGGACTGAACTACAGGAAAGAACTCGAGGGTTACCTCATGACGAACAAGGCAATAGTCGCCCAAAAGGTCGGTATGACTCAGATCTGGGATGAAGAAAATCGCGTCGTTCCTGTGACCGTTCTTCGAGTTCCTCCCTGCCGCGTCGTTCAGATCAAAACAAAACTTGTAGATGGCTATAACGCTTTGCAAGTAACCTTTGGTGAAGTCGAACCACAATCTCTGAACCAGCCTGAAGTCGGACATTTCAACAAAGCTGGTGTGGAGCCAGGAAAAAAACTTCTCGAACTCCGCCTAGACGAAGTTGAAGAATATGAGATCGGCCAAAAAATCAGCGTAGATATTCTTGGTAAAGGTGAACTCGTTGACGTTACAGCAGTTAGTAAGGGAAAAGGGTTTGCTGGCGTCATGAAAAGACACGGATTTGCAGGTCAAAGGGCTAGCCACGGGGCCCACAAAGTACATCGTAAACCTGGAGCTATCGGCCAATGTGCAACACCGTCTAGGGTATTTAAAGGAAAGAAAATGCCTGGGCGAATGGGTTCACAAAAAACCACAATTCAGAATTTGGAAGTTGTGCAGTCGAATGATGAAGAGGAAACGCTCCTTCTCAAAGGGTCGGTTCCTGGTCCTCGCGGTGCAACCGTATTGATCCGTAACGCTGTTAAGGCTGCACCTGTCGGAGGGAATAGCTAATGGCGACAATCGACGTTCTCAAAGTTACTGGAGGCAAGGCAGGAAGCATAGAACTTGATGACGGCATCTTTGGGATTGAGCCAAATGTTCCAGTAATGCATCAAGTTGTTAATGCTCAATTGGCAGCAAAAAGGGCCGGAACTCATAGCACAAAAACCAGAGCTGAAGTTAGAGGAGGCGGTGCAAAGCCTTGGAAACAAAAAGGAACGGGACGTGCAAGAGTAGGGTCATCTAGAGTGCCGCAATGGCGCGGTGGCGGAGTTGCCATGGGCCCAAAGCCAAGAGATTACTCGCAACGAACCCCAAAGAAAATGAAACGACTTGCTCTGTATTCTGCATTATCAGACAGAGCATCAGAAAACAATGTTCTAGTTGTGGAAGGCTGGAGTTTCGAACAACCTAAAACTAAAGAAGCGAAAGATGCCCTAAGTTCTATTGGAGCAGAAGGTAAAGTGCTTCTTGTCATTGACGATACAGACACCAATACGCGAAAAAGTTTCCGTAATCTCACTAACGCTCATGTAATTTCACCGACTCAACTAAATGTATTTGATGTTTTGTCAACTGACATGGTCATCTTCACTAAAGGAAATCTTCCCACAAGCATGACCAAGGAGAACCCCAGAAATAGCTCTGAGAATTCTACTGACGACCTATCGGAGGACTCATGAGCGATAACCGAGATATCATTGTGAAGCCAATCGTAAGCGAAAAATCTTATGAGCTTTTAGAGCAGAACGTCTACACGTTTGAAGTGAACCCAGACGCAACAAAGCCACAGATAAGAAATGCAGTTGAAAGTATTTTTGGCGTTCGTGTTTTAAAAGTAAATACTTTAAACCGAAAAGGAAAACGAAAGAGAAACAGGCGTAATTTCACGTATGGACGCCGTTCTGATCAGAAACGAGCCCTTGTTACCCTTGCTGAGGGTGACTCAATCGAATTGTTCGACGTATAGGAAATCTCATGGCAATAAGAAGAAGAAAACCTACAAGCCCTGGACGGCGGTTCCAAACCCAAGCAGATTTTTCAGAAATTACCAAAAGCTATCCTGAGAAATCACTTACTACTAGTAAGCCTAAAACTGGTGGGAGAAATAATTACGGACGAAAAACTTCACGACACCGAGGTGGTGGCCACAAACAACTTTATAGAAAAGTAGATTTTCGTCGGGATAAGAGCGGCGTTCCCGCAACCGTTGCTGCGATAGAGTATGACCCGAATAGAACGTGCCGCATTGCTCTCCTTCATTACCATGATGGTGAAAAGCGTTACATTCTTGCACCAAGTGCACTAACTGTTGGTGATGTCCTGCGTTCTGGTCAAGGCTCAGAGATACGCCCTGGGAATGCATTACCACTTCGATATATCCCAGTTGGGACAGTACTTCACAATATTGAATTACGTCCCGGTGGTGGAGGTAAATTGGCTCGAAGCGCTGGATCCAGCGTTCAACTTGTTGCTAAGGAGGGTGGGTACGCCACACTTCGGCTTCCTAGTACTGAAATGCGAAGAGTCCCGATAGATGCGATGGCCACTGTTGGCTCAGTAGGAAATACGGAACATGAACTAATAAAAATCGGCAAAGCCGGGCGGAATAGATGGAAAGGGAAGCGTCCACAGACCCGAGGTGTAGCTATGAATCCTGTCGACCACCCACATGGTGGTGGTGAAGGAAAAACTTCGGGTGGACGCCACCCTGTTTCCCCATGGGGGAAACCAGAGAAGAGAACAAGAAAGAAGAAGAAGCAATCTCAGCAAATGATTGTTCGAAGACGTCGTACTCGAGGATCACGAAGGTAGAGGATTTAGCATGCCAAGAAGTCTCAAAAAAGGTCCGTTTGTTGACGGCCATCTACTTAAAAAGATAGATGGTCTTAACTCTTCAGGGTCCAAGGAAGTAATAAAGACATGGTCTCGTCGATCAACGATCATCCCAGACATGATTGGTCATACTATTGCAGTCCATGATGGCCGGAAGCATGTACCCGTTTACATCACCGAAACAATGGTTGGCCATAAGCTAGGCGAATTCGCACCCACTAGGACTTTCAGGTTTCACGCCGGCCAAGAACGAGGGGTCAAGAGCTAATGTCAGCAGTTAAAACTAACGAACGACCAGGTACGAGAGCTCAAGTCAAGCATGTTCGTTCTTCTGCAAGTAAAGCACGGGAAGTTCTTAACCTGATTCGTAACAAATCTTTTCAGGAAGCATCAGATCTCTTGATGTTCTCTGAACGAAGAATCAGCGACACCGTTCAAAAATGTTTAAACTCAGCAGCTGCAAATGCTGAGAATAATGACGGAATTTCATCCGAGGAGCTGTATGTAACTGCTTGTTATGCAGATGAAGGTCCAACGATGAAAAGATGGAGACCGAGAGCTCGCGGGCGCGCTACAAGAATTCTAAAGCGAACATGCCATATTACGATAATCCTTGCGAGGTATACACCAGAAGAGCTTGAAGAGATACGAAACAGAGCTGAGCTGAAGGGTGCATCCTTGGCGCCGAGTGCTGCAGAAGCAAGACGGCGAAGAGTCGAAAAATCTAAGGAAACTGTATCCGATACTGAAGATGAAGAGATGCAGGATCTTGCTGAAGAACTTCACGAAAATGATGAAGAGCAAGACTCGTCTGAAGTAATAGAAGAAACAAATGAAATTGCTGATGAAGTTCAAGAGAACGATGTAGAGAAAGAATCTCCTGAAGAAAATGATGGATCGAGTCCTTATGGAGCTGGGTCTGCTACTGCCGAAGATGATGGTTCTCAGCCATCCGAAGAGTATCAAATCAAAGGTAAGGTAAGTTCAAAAATTTACCACCCACCAGAATCTCCTTTTTTCTCTCGGACTAAAGCCGATGTTTGGTTTACAACATCGGAAGTAGCAGAAAAAGCGGGATTTTCTTTACCTTCGAGTATGCAGGACAGCAACGAAGATGATGAACCATCTTCCAAAAACGAAAATGAGGAGATAGGTGAAGATACTGAAACTGAGGAGGGTGAGTAATGGGTCAGAAAGTTAATCCATACGGGTTTCGTCTTGGGGTAACAACCGACTGGAAATCAAGGTGGTTTGCCGATCGAGAATATGCAGATTTTGTTATCGAAGACTGGAAAATTCGTGAGTTTCTGATGACAGAGCTTCCTCATGCTGCCATCTCGAGAGTTGAAGTTGAACGAACAGGGAATCGGGACAAGCTTCGTATTGATGTTCACACCGCAAGGCCAGGAATAGTCATCGGTCGAAAAGGTGCAGAAGCTGACCGTCTACGTGCTGGACTGACAGAAATTACAGGAAATCCAAAGGTCCAGTTAAACATTCAAGAAATCAAACAACCTGAGCTAGACGCTGCATTAATCGCTCAAGGAGTTGCTGATCAACTCACTGGTCGTGTTGCGTTTAGAAGGGCAATGAAGCGCGCCG
>Ga0208261_1000278_pt1 | contig 21174 bp, 25 predicted proteins | sample Knorr_S7_td_DCM__FD_185595 | JGI IMG/M metagenome (GOLD analysis project Ga0208261, IMG submission 185595) | Marine microbial communities from Southern Atlantic Ocean transect - Knorr_S7_td_DCM_ad_131m_LV_B (SPAdes) (version 3) | ecosystem: Environmental > Aquatic > Marine > Oceanic | place...
AGGACAATTAGGAAATTTATTAAATTTAAAATTACTTTCTACAAAAACTCTTGCATTAATAACTTCCCTATTGGTAATTTTTGTTGCTATAAGAATGGGATACAATATTTTTATTTTTTAATGAAATTTTTATTTTTAAGTTTTTTAATTTTATTTTTTTCAACAAAGGTGGCGATTTCTCAAAATATAGAGAAAGCTTATTTTGCTGGAGGTTGTTTTTGGTGTATGGAAGAATCATTTGAAAAACTTAAAGGTGTAGAAGAAGTTATTTCAGGTTATTCGGGCGGTATAACTGCTAACCCAACATACAGAGAAGTTACTTATGGAGACACTGGTCATTTTGAAGTTGTTGAAATAATTTATGATAGTGAAAAAATTTCTTATGAAGAACTTTTAAAGAATTTTTGGATTAATATTGATCCTTTTGATGCTTATGGTCAATTCTGTGACAAAGGATACAGCTATAGATCTGTTGCTTTTTATGAAAATGAAATCCAAAAAAATTTAATAGAAAAAGATGTTAAAAAGTTTGAAAAAAAATTCAAAAAAAAAGTTGTTACTTATGTAAAAAAATTTGAAATTTTTTATAAAGCTGAAGACAAACATCAAGATTATTATCAGGAGTATTTTGAAAATTATTTAAGATATAAAAAAGCGTGCAAAAGGGAGAGAATATTAAGTAATATCTGGGATTCCTAAAAAATTATAATACGTAAGGTTCTGGTCTGGCATTACTATTTAATACTCTTTCAACAGCAAAAACACTAATATCTATTGTTTGATAACTTCCTGTTGTAATCAATTCAGTTAAAGCCCGTCCAATTCCGGGTGCTTGCATTAATCCTCTTCCAGTAAATCCAGAAGCCATATAAACATTTTCATATTTTGGATGTTTTCCTACTACAGCGTTATTATCAAGTTTATTACAGTCATAATAACCAGCCCAACCACCAGTTAATTTTAATTCTTCAAATGCAGGTATTCTTTTTGCAAGAGCAGGCCACACTAATTCTTCAAAATCGTTCCAAGCTGGCTCAAGATCTTCAGCATCAAATAAAGATAACGGAGATCCCGCTAAGTATTCTTTACCTTCTGGTCTCCAATATACTCCTGTAGTTAAGTCTCCAGTTAATGGCATTTCAGGATAATGCTTAGGACACTTAACTCTAAAAACTGTATGTTTTTGTGGCACTACAGGAATGTCATCTAAGAGTTCTTTTGTCCAGCAACCTGCCGCTGATACTATAGTTTTTGCATTAATATCTGATAAACTTTTTACATCTCCTTTTAAAAATTCTGCTCCAAGTTCTATAGCTTTACTTTTAAGAGCGCTATGAAACATAAAAGGATCGATCCAACCTTCACTTTTATTATCTGTGTAAGTTGCAGTTTCTATGCCTTCATTATTGATGTATGGAAAAATTTTACTCAACTCTGAACCTTTTATATTTTTTGTTCCAGCTTCGCATTCTTTATGATGTTCCAGCGCTCTATACTGTTCTTCAGCATCATTCTTGCCAAACATTAATAAATATCCATTTGGAACCATACTTGCGGTCGGGTTTGGATTTTTTTCTGTTTTTAATAAATCTGGAATTTGAAAAATAAAATCTTTAGCAAATTTCCCTAAAAGAATATTTTCTTTTTGATAAAATTGTCTTCTGAAACCACCTAATGACAGAGGAAAAGAAGCTGACTTATATGTTGGATCTCTTTCAATTACTTTTACTTTTCTACCTTCCTTTGATAGAAAATAAGCTGTTGCCGCTCCAATTATACCTCCACCAACTATTACAACATCATCCATAATATTTTGATTTATAATATATTATTTTTAACTTTTAAGAAAGTTTTGATCTTCCACCATCAACGGCTATTACCTGGCCAGTTACCCAAGAACTTTCATCCGTAACTAAAAATTTTGCAAGAGCAGCTCCGTCTTTTCCCTCTCCGATTCTTTTTAACGGATGGGCTTTTGCTATTCCTTGCGCAAGAGCTGAGTTTTTTAATAAAGGTTGTGCGATTTTTGAATTGGTTAAACTTAAAGCAACACAGTTTACTCTAATATTTGGTGCAAATTCTGCTGCTAGAGATACTGTTAAACCTTCAACTGCAGCTTTTGCAGAAGCTATAATTGAATGATTAGTAAATCCTCTTTGTGCCGCAACTGTTGAAAACAAAACAATAGAACCATTATTTTTTTTTAAACTATCTTGATAGCCCTTTATTAAATCTATTGCTGAATATAAGTTTAATTTCATACATTTATTAAAATCGCTTTCAGAAGCTGATTTTAATGGCTTCAAATCAATTGATCCTACGCAATAAGCAATTCCTTTAACATCATCAATATTAGCTTTAATTTTGTCTACAAAACCGTCATCTAAAACATCAGCAATTGAATATTCAGAATTAAGCTTTTCAGATAATGATTTTGTCTGATTTTCATCCCTTCCAACAAGATGAACTTCTTTTCCAGACTCATACAGCTGGGCAGCCAAACTTGAACCGATAGAACCTGTCGCACCGACAATAAGATATTTTTCTGACATATATAATTTTATTTATGAAATTGTTACTTATACTTGGAAATCAATTATTTCCATTAAAAAACATTAACCGCTTCAAAAATGACCACCTTATATTTATGGCAGAAGACTATGAATTATGCACCTATGAAAAACATCATAAATTAAAAATATTATTGTTTTTATCTGCAATGAGATCATACGCTGATAAACTTAAAAAAAACAAATTCAAAATAGAATATTCAAAAATTGATTCTACAGATTTCAAAAAAAATTACTTAGACAAAATTAAAAAATTAATAAAATCAAAAAAAATATCTGAAATAACCAGCTTTGAGATTGAAGATAAATTTTTTGAAAAGAAAATTGAAAATTTTACCAAAAAAAATGGATTAAAATTAAATAAAATACAATCACCTATGTTTTTAAATTCCAGAGAAGAATTTGATGATTATTTAACAAAAAATAAAAAACCTTTCATGGCTACTTTTTATAAGAGTTCAAGAACGAAATTTAATGTGTTGATTAACCAAGATGGAAAGCCAGTAGGTAATAAATGGAGTTTTGATGAAGATAATAGAAAAAAACTTCCTAAAAACATTTCAGTTCCTAAATTTCCTAAAATCCTTGAGACAAAACATACAAAGACTTTAAAGCCTATCATAGAAAAAATTTTCAAAAATCATCCAGGTGATACAAAAAATTTTTGGTTTGCTACAGAATTTAATGATGTTGTTAAACTCTTTAATTTTTTTACTAAAGAGAAACTAAATCTTTTTGGTGACTACGAAGATGCAGTAAATCAAGATAATAACATTTTATTTCATAGTGCATTAAGTCCATATATTAATCTTGGTTTAATAACTCCTGATTTCATTATCTCAAAAATCTTAGAATTGCATAAAAAAAATAATATAAAACTTAATTCTCTAGAAGGTTATTTGAGACAAATAATTGGTTGGCGAGAATTTATGAGAGGTATTTATCAGAAGTATAGTGATGATATGGAAAATAAAAATTTTTTTAATCAAAATAGGAAAATGAAAGATTCTTGGTATTGTGGAACAACTGGTTTGCCGCCCTTAGATCATGCAATTAAAAATGCACTCAAAAATGGCTGGTCTCATCATATTGAAAGGTTAATGATACTATCTAATATAATGAACCTGTGTGAACTAAAACCAAAAATTGTTTATAAATGGTTTATGGAAATGTTTGTAGACTCTTCTGATTGGGTGATGGTTCCAAACGTTTATGGAATGGGTTTATTTAGTGATGGAGGAATTTTTGCGACAAAACCATATATTTGTGGATCAAGTTATTTTATGAAAATGATGGATTTTAAAAAAGGTGATTGGTGCAACACTATGGATGGACTATATTGGAGGTTTATAAATCGAAATAGAGCATTTTTTATAAAAAATCCTAGACTTTCAATGATGGTAAGAATATTTGATAAAATGAAGCCTGAAAGAAAAAAACTGATTTTATCTGAGGCAGAAAAATTTATTAACAGAAACACTTATGGCAATTAAAGTTTTTTTTAACGACTCATGCAGCATATGTAGATTAGAAATCAATCATTATAAAAAAATTGCTGATAGCAATTTAGAGTGGATCGATATCACTAATAATGAAGATGCTTTAAAACTAACATCTAAAAACCAATCCGAATTATTAAGAAGACTTCATGTAATTGAAGATGGAAAAGTTATATCTGGAGCTAAAGCCTTTGTTGTGATTTGGTCTAAAATTCCAAAATATAATTTTTTATCAAAGTTATTTTCTATAAATTTTTTCTTTGTTATTTTTCATTATGTATATGAGGTTGTTGCCTACTTTCTATTTTTAAAAAATAAAAAACAACTAAAATGAAAAAGCAAAATTTACCTTCTAAAATATGTCCTATTTGTAAGAGAACATTTGTTTGGCGTAAAAAATGGCGTCTTAACTGGAATAATGTAAAATATTGTTCAAAAAGATGCTCTTCTAGCTAAACTCTTGTATTATTTTTGGAATATAATTTTTGAAATTAAAAAATCCTTTACTGCAATATTGCCAGGAAAATTGATCAAGTTTTCTATACAAATAATTAATTTTATTAAAATTTTTTGATTTTATGAAATCTAATGTTTCGCCTACTGTGGGATAAAATAAATATGCATCAGCAGTATCTTCAATTTCACTAATGTCTAATATTTCACATTCAATTGATTTATCTTCAAGTCTTTTCTTTTGATCTTCAAATAATTGTAATTTAAAATTGATATTCTTTTCACTTAACTTTATTTTCCTATTTTGATTTTTATTAGTAATTAATTGAATTTTATTGAACTTATTATTTATTAAATCACTTAACTCTAAAGATAAATTATTTTCAAACACAAGCAAATTTTTATTTTCTATAATTTCTGAATTAATAAATACATTTTTTGAAACAGGATAAATTTTATCTGATTTTTCGGGTAGCGCGTTCTCTTTTAGCTTAATATTTTTAAATCTATTGTTAGAAAATTTTTTTATATTCCATTCACTTGCCAAATAATTTTTTCCTTTAGTTTGAATTCCAGCTACCCATCTCCAACCTAATGTATTAGATGCTGGATCACCATCATAAAGATGTTTCATAAAAAATTCAGCACCCAATTGCCATGGAAGCTCCAATGTAAATATCCAAATACTAGCAAACCACATTCTGGTGTGATTATGCAAATAGTTATTTTCTTTTAATTCACCTACCCATTCATTAAAACATTCTATATCAGTAAGACCACTAATTGCTTTTTGATAACTTTGATCATCTTTATATTTATCTTTGACTGTTTTTAATTCTAGTAAATAGTCTGTCCAAACATTAGGCCTTAATTCCATCCACCCTTTCCAAAAGGTTCGCCACATAATTTCTTGAATAAATTTTTCATTCTTTACAAAAGAATATTTGCTTAATGATTTTTTTATTAATTCTACTTCGTTAATAACTCCATGAGTTACATAAGGAGATAAGCAGGAAACATTAGATCTGTTTTCTGGTCCATAATCAAAATTTCTTAATTTTGAATAGTTTCCAAGATTATTTTCTACAAAATCATTTAATAATTTTTCTGCGAAAGCTCTTGAAGGCTTAAAATTCATTGTAATTCAATATATTTCTACTTTTTTTTCTATGCTTTGCTATTCGTCCTCTTACTCTTTTTCTCCAAAGCACATAACTACTTTTTTTTAAATTTTTTCTCATAATAGATATAACTTCGCTTTCTTTTAGCCCTGTTTTTTTTTTGATTTCTTCAAATGAAATTTTATCTGACCAAGCCAAACCTATTATCGTATCAATACTTGCTTTCATGGAATTTTTAATTAAAAAAAAATTTTATATTGTTTTTCTAGGATCTTTTAATTTTTTCATTTTGTCTATTAAGCCTGATATTTTCGCACTTATGTAAACAATATAAACTACAGTAAAACCAAGAGCCATTGTTGATAAAAAAACAAATATTGCAGTTAGTATTTTTTCTTCAAACCAATTCTCTATACCTGAATTAGAATAGTATAAAATGTTCCAAAAAATGAAAAATGAAACTTCATAAGTTATTATTATCCTAAACATATTGTTCGTATAGTTTGTTTTGTTGATTCTGTAACTTACATCTTGTCGCATATTACAAGTGTATCTAGTCTCATATTAGATATTACATATTTTTTAAAAGTAGATATTATAATTTTATGAAAAGTATATGGATTACTGGAGCAAGTAGCGGTATAGGAAAATCTCTTGCAATAAAGTTTGCTAGTGAAGGATGGCAGGTTGCCGCATCTGCTAGAAGAGAAGATTTATTAAATCAGTTATCAGATTCGAATCAAAATATTGCTTCATTTCCTCTTGATGTGACCAATAGAGAAAATTGTAGAGAAGTATTTGAGAAAATTAAAAGCAAATATGAAAATATTGATATATGTTTTTTTTCAACAGGAACTTGGGACCCAAAAAAGGAAAAAGATATTGATATAGACCAGATGAAAAAAGTTATGGATGTAAATTTTTTTGGAACCCTTAATTGTATTAAAGCAGTGGAAACATATTTCAAAGAAATTAAAAATGGTCATATATCAATTGTTTCATCTATAGCTGGCTATAGAGGGTTGCCAAATTCTACCGGTTATGGTGCTTCAAAAGCAGCTTTGAATAATTTAGCAGAAAGTCTTTATTTTGATTTTGGTAGACACAATGTGAGAGTTTCATTAATTTCACCAGGCTTTATAAAAACTCCTATGACTGATAAAAACGAATTTAAAATGCCTTTTTTAAAAACTCCTGAATTTGCTGCTAATAAAATTTACACTGGATTAATAAATGGCTCTAGTTTTGAAATTGATTTTCCTAAAGAACTAACATTAATTTTAAAATTTCTTAAGATTTTACCCGATAAGATTTATTTTAAATTGATAAGAAAACTAACTAAATATCAAAAACTATAGATTATTCCTTAACAAACATAACTGTTAGCTCAGCAACCTTGATACCGAATTTAGTCATCTTTGCTCTATTTATTGCAACTTTTTCGTCTTGCATAAAAATCCAATCATCAAAAGTAATTTTTATTTCTCTTCCCTTTACTGGAACTAACAAAACATATTCAAATTTAAAGGCTGGTCCATAAGAATAGCCTTTGGCAATGCCTACCACATCTCCAGCAGTGCCTTCATAATTATGATCATCAATTTTGTTGATTTTCCATTGTCTTGTCTGGACTTCTCCATCACTCCAATTAAATTTTTCATCTAGAATTAACTGCTTACCGTCCCATTTTCCGTTTAAATCTGCAGAGAATTGTCTTGTTACTTTACCAGATCGATTTTGAAGTATACCCCAAGCCTTTACACTTCCTGACATATAATCTTCAATAATTAATCTTGGTTGTTTATCTTTAAAATCTTCTGGTTTCATGGATTGTTTACCTGAACAGCTTGTAATAAATAGAAGACTTACAATCAATAAAAAAAATTTAATATTCATAAATTGTTTCATAAAATCAACTTACTTATTTTGTAGTGAAAATTGTATAAGATCTATATTTTTTGATTTAAATCCTGCTTCACAATAAGATAAATAAAAATTCCACATTCTTTTAAAATTTAGGTCAAAGCCTTGTTTAGATATTTGGTCCCACTTGCTTAAAAATTCATCTCTCCACAATTTCAATGTGTTTGAGTAATGAAATCCATAAGATTCGTATTTATCAATAGCCAAACCTTTATTTAATGATAAGTCATATAAACTTTTTTTTGAAGGCAAAAATCCTCCAGGAAAAATATATCTTTGGATAAAATCCTGTTTTGATTTATATCTTTCAAAAAGATCATCATTTATAGTTATAGCTTGAATAGCTGCTTTGCCATTTGCAGATAAATTTGATTTTATTGTTTGAAAATAACTAGGTAAATAGTTTTTTCCTACAGCTTCAATCATTTCTATTGATGCAATAGAATTATATTTTTCTTGGATATCTCTATAATCTTTTAATTTAATTTTTATTTTTTCGTTAAGACCGTTTTCAAAAATTCTTTTTTTAGCATAATCAAATTGTTTCTGTGATATTGTTATACAATCCATTTTGATATCATGATTTTTACCGACAAATTCTGCAAAACCTCCCCAGCCACAACCTATTTCTAAAATTTTATCACCTGGCTTTGGATTGATTAGAGATATTAGTTTTTTATATTTATTCATTTGCGCAGACTCTAAATTTTTTTCTTCTTTATCAAATATAGCGCTTGAATAAGTTAAACTTGGATCTAGCCATAATGAAAAAAATTCATTTCCCAAATCATAATGTTTAGAAATATTTTTTTTACTTCTTGCCTTATTATTTTTTATAAAAATATTTTTTACTGAATTAATAAAAGAAAAGTCTAAAAAACCTGAAAATTTATGAATTAGTTTTATATTCTTTGCAGACAACTCAATTAAATTAGTTAGATTATCTGTTTCGAAGTCACCTTTGATATAGGCTTCCGCTAATCCTATGCTTCCATTTTTTATTATTTGATAAGTAAATCCAGGTTTATTAATTTTGATTTTTACTTTTAACTCATCATCAGAATTTCCAAAAATGAATTTCTTATTATCGTAATTTGTTAATTCTAAATTTCCATGCTTAATTAACTTAAGAAAATTGAAAACAATTTTGTCTGTAACGATATTTAAATTCATTTTTACTCAATAGATATATTATTTTTTATCTTTAATTTACGTTTGATGATTTTAATTCCTTTTAACCATAATTTTAATGCTTCATAATGTATTGCGGCAATAATCTTTAACGTCATTAAAGGGTGGCTAATATAGGAAATTATTAAATTTTTTTCGTTAAAATCTTTTGCTTTTCCATCTTGTGATGCATAAAGAAGCTTTCCCTCATTATCTTTTTGATCAATAATAATTGAAATTTTTTCTGAGTTTTTTAGCACCCTAAAATAGTAGTGGCATTCCATATTTATAAAGGGAGAAACATGGAATTTTTTTGTACAATTATTTGTTATTATTTTGTCATCATTAGTTTTGAATACATAAGTATGCTGTTCACCAAATGTATTTTTAACTTCATACAAGATTGATATTAATTTTGAATTTTGATCGTAAATAAAAAAAATACTTAAAGGATTAAAAACATAACCAAAAATTCTAGGATAACAAAATAATTTAATTTGTATTTTTTCATTATTAATTCCTATTTTTTTTAAATTATCTATTACCCAATCCTTAATAGGTGTTCCATCTCTTGGTCCATGGTCTATATCAAAAAAACTTATAATGTTAAATTTATTGTAAGAAAATATTTTAATTTTTTTTTGTATTATCTCTAATTCATCAATATCAATTAATAGTGAAAACACTTTATACTTAAAATAATGTTCTTTAGGTTTAAACCTTCTATGAATAACTTTCCCGTCATAAATTATTGAGTTTTTAATCATCTAAAAATTTAATCATTTCAATAGATGATTTTATTCCATCTTCATGAAAACCATAACCAAAATAACTTCCACAAAATAAAATGTTTTTTTTATTTTGTAATAAATTTAATTTATTTTGATGATCTAAAGCATTTTGATCAAAATATGGATGGGTGAATTTAACTTTTTTTAATATTTTATTTTCTGATATTTGTGAAGTTGGATTTAAAGTTAAAAATATATTTTCATTACATGTTAAATTTTGTAATAAATTAAGCCAATAAGTTAATGAATTTTTATTCGGAGATTCAGATTTGACATGTGAATTCCAAGATGACCATACTTTTTTATTTTTTGGCATAATATTTTCATCTGTATGTACAACTGCAATATTTTCTTTATATTTAAAATTTGATAAAATATTTTTCTCTTCTTCTAGCGGGTTTTCTATTAACGATAGAGCCTCATCTGCATGAGTTGCGATAACTACTTTATCATAGTCAAAAAATTCATTTTCTCCACCATAGCACACTTGGACACCAGTTGATATTCTTTTAACATTGTTAATTTTATAATTTTTATAATGCTCACCACTAATTTTAGATAAAATTTTATTTACATAAGATTTACTTCTATTTGAAACTGTATACCACTCAGGTCTTTTTTTTAATTTAAATAAACCATGATTTTGAAAAAACTTTATAAAAAACTTTAATGGCATATTATTTGCTTCATAAGGAGGCATGGACCATATTGCTGAAACCATTGGTATTAAATGATAATTAATAAAAGATTTGGATAATTTTTTTTTTTTTAAAAACTCTCCTAATGTAATTTCTTGATTTAAGTCAGAAATTCCATCGCAGTGATTATAAAATTTTATAATGTCAAAAAACATTTTAAGAAAACTAACATTAAATAAATTTGATTTATTTGAAAACATTCCTTTTAATCCTCTTCCGCAATATTCAAAACTTGTACCTTGGACAGATACTGAAAAAGACATATCACTTTTTTCAATATTGACTTCATTTTCTAAAAAAAAATTAATTAAATTTGGATATGTTTGATGATTAAAAACAATGAATCCTATATCTACTGAAATTTTTTTTTCATTGATCAAAATATCTAAAGTATATGAATGTCCTCCAAAATGATCTTCTTTTTCAAATAAATCTACTTTATGTTTTTTTGAAAGGTAATAAGCTGCACTTAAACCTGAAATACCTGATCCTATTACTGCAATTTTCATGTAGCTTTTTTTTCTTTAATTAATAACGAGTAGAATTGAATAAATACTGCAAATAAAATAATTGAACCTCCAACTAATGCATAAAGTTGTGGATTTTCATCTAAAAAGATCCAAGCCCAAAAAGGTCCTAGGACTGCCTCTGTCATCATTAAGATTCCAACCATTGCAGATAATGTTTTCTTTGCTCCAATAGTTATAAAAATAAAGCCAAGTCCAACTTGAAAAAAACCAGCCAAAAATCCTAAAATTAGATCATGTGTAGACACGGAAATTTTTGAAGAAACAAAATAACCTATCAACATGGCAACTATTCCAGCAAAAAGTTGTAAGGGTACCATATCTACATTTGGATATTTTCTTACAATAATAATTAAAACTGCAAATGAAATTGGCATAATAAATGCCACTAAGTTTCCAAACAATTGTCCTGGTGACAAAGAATTTCCTACCATCAATAAAATTCCAGACATAGCTAGAATTATTGATGCTAATGTCAATTTAGAAATTTTTTCCTTTAAAAATAAATAACCAAAAATTGCAAGGAAAATTGCCTGTGTTTGAATTATGAAATTAGCATTTGCTACAGTAGTATTATACATTGCAAAAACATAAGCACTAAAACCCAAACCAAGTATTAATCCACCAATAAATCCTGGCAATCCAGACTTATATAAAGCAAGGAATACCTTTTTTTTATAAGTAAATAATAAAAATACAGCAATCAATATTACAAAAAAAAACTGTCTCCAAAAAAGAATTTGCCATAAAGTGGCACCTTCAAAAGATTTTACTATTAAACCTCCAAAACTTAAGCAAAATGCTCCTAAAAAAACTAAAAAAGGTCCGGGTAATTTTGAAATAAAATTCATTTTATTTTTGAAACTAAATTTTTAGTTTCCATTTCATAAAGCTTAAATAGCAATTCTGCGTCTGCTAGATCTATTTCTTTAAATTTCAGCTTGGATCCTGGTGGTAATTGAACTAGTTTGTCATAGTCAGCACTTATAACAACGCCAATTTTTGGATAACCACCAATAGTTCCATGGTCTGACAACATTATTATGGGATTTCCATCTGCTGGAACTTGAATTACTCCTTTAATGATACCTTCTGATTTTATATTGGTATCAACATCGTTTTCTATTTTAACACCTTCTAATCTCATGCCCATTCTGTCGCTTAATTTTGTGACTGTAAATTCTTTATTAAAAAAATTTTTTTTACTTTTCTCAGTGAAATAATTGAAATTTGTTCCTTTGATTACTCGAATATTTTCAATTTTTGAATTTATATAATCTAATTGTCTTTTTGGATTTTTATAATTAGCATCAATAATTTTTATTTGTTGACCTTGTTCTAATTTTTTTCCATCATTAGCTCCAATATTTGCTTTTATATTAGTTGAAAAACTATTCCATTGGGACTCTATATCAAAGCTGCCACTAATTGATAAATATCCATAAACAGATTTATCAGTGGAAAGAATGTCTAATTCATCCCCATTTTCTAAAATATAATTCTGATAACAGTTTCCTTTTATTTTTTCTTTTTTTTTTAAAATATAAAAATTCACATTTCCAGTTATGTTAAAGTAAATCTTTTTTCCTTTAAATCTCATTAAAGGGCCTTGAAATGCAAATTCAATAACAGGTGAATTAATTTTATTTCCAGCAATTTCATTGGCTAAAGTATAATTTCTATTATCCATTGCTCCACTGAATGGAATACCAATGTGATATAAATTTTTTCTACCTAAATCTTGAAAAGTAGTGTTAATACCTGGTCTAATTACTTCGAAATAAGATTTATCCATATTTTTTATATTCATCTAATGAAATTTGATTAAAAGAAACTGTGTCTCCCGGATTAATTAAATTTGGCTCCAATTGATTTGTCTTATCGAAGATATTTAATGGTGTATTGCCAATGATGTTCCAGCCTCCAGGACTTTCAAATGTATAAATATTACAAAATTGCTCTGTTATACCAACAGATCCCTTTGGGATTTTAACTCTTGGCGTCTCTAATCTTTTTGCTCTTAGTGACAAATCGGTATCTCCTAGAAATGGATGACCAGCTATAAATCCGGTCATATAGCAGTAATATTCTTTTGAAAAAAATTTTTGAAAAATTTTATCCTCTGAAATTTTAAGTTTTTTTTCTAGATTTTTTAAATCAAGTGCAAATTTTTTATCACAGCAAATAGGAATTTGAATTGTTTTGCTTTTATTTTTTAAAAATTCTTTTAACTCTAAATTTTCAACTATTTTTTTGAGATCAATAAAATTGGTTAGTTTTAAATCAAATGAAATAATTAATTTATTATAAGATGGAGTAATATTTGTAACTCCTTTAATTTTTTTTTCCTTAATATTTTTAAAATATTTTATAACTTTGGCATTAGTTTCTTTATCAACTTCTATTCCAAAATCACAATATAAAGCTGCGTCACCAAGATTTGATATATTTTTAATCATGCCATGTTATACTTCAACTAATAAAACTATGGAAATTAATATCAATTGTGATTTAGGTGAAAAATCGAAGCATCATTCAAACAAGCATGATCCTGAATTGCTCAAAATAGTTAATTCTGCAAATGTTGCCTGTGGCTATCATGCTGGTGACGATGAATCAATGAATCAAGTGGTTGAAATATCAAAAAATAATGGAGTTAGTATCGGTGCACATCCATCGTTTAATGATCCTGAAAATTTTGGAAGGAAGAGAATGAATTTATCATCTTCAGAAATTAGAAAACTAATAATCGATCAATATGCAATTTTACAAGAGATAGCTGCAAAACATGGGGAAAATGTAACTCATATCAAGCCTCATGGAGCTTTAAATAATATGGCATGTGAAGATATAGAATTAGCAACAACTTTAGCTAAAACGATAAATGAAATAAGTAAAGATTTAATATATTTAGTTCCAACTGGATCTAAAATGGAAGATGCTGCTAAAAAATTAAATATGAAGATAGCATGTGAAATATTTGCTGATCGAAATTATGAGGATGATGGTAATTTAGTTTCTCGAAAAAAGCCTAATGCACTCATTATTGATCCTGAACAAGCAAAACGTCATGTGTTAAATATGATTAAAAATCAGGCTTTAAATTGTCACAGTGGTAAGCAGATACCTTGTGAAATAGATTCTGTTTGTATACATGGTGATAATTTAAGTTCGTTAAAAACTGCGCAAGCTATTAAAATGAACTTAATAGAGAATGAAGTAATTTTAAAACCACTAGATAAGATGAAAAAATTTATTTAAATGTTACTAAGAATTATTAACACTACTATATTGTTTTTTATTTTAACTTCCTACTCCTACTCTGCGGCAACCTCGGGAGGGAGCAAAAAATCAAATTATAATCAAGCCTATAAATTGATAAAAGTTGCAAAAAAATATGAAGCAAAAGGTAAAGATGAAAAAGCAAAAAAAAGATATGAAAGAGCTTTAAAATTATTGGTCAAGGCCAATAAAGAAAAACCAAACCAACCAGATACTTTAAATTACTTAGGATTTACTTCCAGAAAACTTGGAGATTTTAAAAAAGGTGAAGAATATTATTTACTAGGATTAAAAATTGATCCTAATCATAATGGAATAAACGAGTATCTTGGTGAATTATACTTTGTTACTAATCGAGTAGATCTTGCTAAAGAAAGATTAAGTGTATTAAAAAATTGCAAATGTGAAGAATATAAAGATCTAAAGGAAATCATAGAAGGAAAAAAACAATCTAAATATTAATTAATATTCTGAATCATTTGTTGTGGCATCCATAAGACTATTTCTGGGAAAAAAATAATTAAAATTAAAGCAAAGATCATTAGTAAAAAAAGTGGAAATGCACTTTTAGCGATAAAGCCCATATCTTTATTTGCCATTCCCTGTAATACGAATAAATTAAAACCTACTGGAGGGGTTATCTGAGCCATTTCAACAACTATTACTAAAAATATTCCAAACCAAATCATATCAAATCCTGCTTGTCTAATCATTGGTTCAATTATTGCCATAGTTAAAACGACAGCAGAAATACCATCCAAGAACATTCCCAAGATAATGTAAAAAATCATAAGTACAAAAATTAAAACATAGGGTGATAATTCCATTCCTTGTATCCAGATTGCTAAATTTCTTGGCAAACCAGTAAAACCCATTGCAAGAGATAAAAAAGTTGCGCCAGCTAAAATAAAAGCAATCATGCATGAAGTTTTTGTGGCTCCCAATAGAGATGCTCTAAATGTTTCTTTAGTTAAACTCCTTTGAAAAAAAGATAAAATTAATGCCCCAACTACACCTAAAGAGGCAGCTTCGGTTGCAGTAGCTATACCTGTGTAAATAGATCCAATTACGGCTAAAATTAATAAAATTACTGGCATTAGCTGTTTTGATTTTTTAACTTTTTCTATAAATGAAGAATTCTCTAATGATTTAGGCATACTTTTTTTATTCATTAAAGACCAGATAATTACGTAAGACATAAATATTAAAGCAATCATGATTCCTGGAATTATTCCTGCAATAAAAAGTTTGGCTATAGACTCTTGAACAGTAACACCATAAATAATTAAAATTATTGAGGGCGGTATTAACAAACCTAAAGTTCCTGATCCTGCTAAGCTACCTAATAATATTTTTTCTGGGTATTTTCTTTTTCTAAGTTCAGGTATTGACATTTTTCCTACTGTAGCGACCGTAGCAGCTGAAGATCCTGAAATTGCTGCAAAAAGTGCGCAACCTACAACATTTACATGAATTAACCCTCCAGGAAGCTTTTGCATCCATGGGGCCAATCCTTTAAATAAATTTTCTGATAACTTTGTCCTAAATAAAATTTCCCCCATCCAAACAAAAAGAGGTAAAGCAGTTAACGTCCATGATGATGACGCTCCCCAAATTGTGGTCGCCATTGCATCTCCTACTGGTCTAGAGGTAAATAATATCATACCAATCGATGAAACACCTATCATGCTTATTGCAACCCAAATTCCAGTTCCTAAAAAAAATAAAAGAACGCTAATAAAAAAAATAGTTAAAAATATTTCAGTCATTTGATTGATTAAATATTGTCAAAATAAATTGATGAAAAACGCAAATGAAAAATATGAAGGAACCTATCGCAACACTCATTTGGGGAATCCAGATTAGAATTTCGTCAGCACCCTCACTTCTTTCTTGGAATTCATAGGAAATTTTTAACATTTTTATAAAATAAAAAGCTACATATCCTGAAAAAAAGCTAGCGATAACTAAACACCAAATTTCTAGTAGTTTTTTTTTTATTCCTGAAGCTTTTTCTAAAAAAAGAGTAATTCTTATATGTCCACCTTCAACAAAAGTATAAGCTAAAGCAAAAAAAGATGATGCAGCCATACAATAACCCGAATATTCAGCCAATCCTCTAATATAAAAACCAAAAATTCTTGAAGCTATTCCTATTAAAATAAAGGTAGCTACTAAGATTAAAAACAAAGCAGCAATATATCCTGAAAATTTATAAATTTTTTTTAGAAAATTATCTATTTTGTAAAACATATTAAAAAGGCCGTTTAAATAACGGCCTTTTTAATTATACTAATTTTAATTGTATGCAGCAAGAACACTAGCGCCTCTACTGCCTGCTTTTTTCTTCCACTCTTCGGCCATAGTTGATCCTACTTCTTGAAAATGGTTTTGTAGTTCAGAATTTACTTTTCCAACTTGCATTCCCGCAGCTGCTAAAGCTTTTTTATCAGCTACATTTCCTTTTTTTGACAAATCCCAACCTTTTCTTTCAGCCACCGCTGCTTCTTTCATTACTAAATCTTGAGTAGCAGAATCTAATTTATTCCATGCTCCTCTATGAACAATAATCATATTTTTTGGGAACCATGCTGCAATATCATAAAAATATTTCACTCCATTTTCCCATATTTTTTTATTTTTACCTGTTGTTGGAGATGTAATCATGCTTTCTACGGCACCTGTTGAGAAAGCTTGACTTATTTCTGCTGCCTCAATTTTAGTTGGCGCCATACCAGTCAATTCAGCTATTCTAATAGTTGCAGAATTGTATGCTCTAAATTTTAAACCTTTAAGATCAGCAACACTATTTATTTCCTTTTTACTGTAAAGTCCTTGTGCAGGCCATGGAACAGCATACAAAAATACCAATCCTTTTTCTTCAAGACCTTTAATAATTTCTGGTTTTGAAGCTTTGTATAGTTTCATAGCATCACTATAAGAAGTTGCTAAGAATGGTTGCGAATCTATCTCAAGCAATGGATCTTCTTTTCCTAAAGCTGACATAAATCTTTCTCCAATTTGAGCCTGGCCAGTTCTGACAGCTCTGAAAATTTCTCCACCTTTAAATAGAGATCCTCCTGGATGTGTAACTATTGTTAATTTTCCTCCACTTTTTTCACTTACATTTTTTGCAAACTCAGCTGCATTTGCTGAATGAAAATTTCCAGCTCCATAAGCTAAAGCCATATCCCATTTTTCTGCTAAAGAAATGTTTGTTAAAAATAGTAAAGATATTACTGATGTAATAAAATATTTTATAAATTTCATTCTTCCTCCATTTTTTTATAATTGCTATCTGATTATTAATTTTTAGTTAAATCAATAAAAAATTTTATGGTTAATATTGAAAAATTAAGAAAAATTACTATTATAATCATATCTTGATCGAAGAACTTATAATTTTAACTAATATTATTTTTATCACTATTATTTTAACAGCAGACAATGCTCTGATAGTTGGATCTATTGCTTCAAATTTTGTTCCAAAAAATAGAAAACAAATAATTCTTTGGGGTGTAATAGGAGCTTTTGTTTTTAAAATCTTTTTTGCAATTTTTGCAACTTTTTTATTCGAATTTTACTTCATAAAGATTTTAGGTGGTCTATTATTGATTTGGATTGTAAATGATTTAAGGAAAGATTTGTTAGATATCAAAAAAGCTAAGTCTTCTACAAAAAAAGGTAAAGAACCTTCTTTCATTAGCAGTATTGGAAAAGTTTTATTTGCAGATATCATGATTAGTTTTGATAATGTAATTGGTGTGGTTGCAGCTGCAAAAGGATATTTTGGTTTTATGATATTTGGACTTATGTTATCAGTTGTTCTAACAGGTGCTTTAGCTTCATATATGGCGAACTATATTCAAAATCATATTTGGATAGCCTATGTTGGTTTAGTGTTCATTTTAATTGTTGGTCTTCAGCTGGTAATAGGTGGATTAGTAGATTTAGAAATTTTAAATATTAATGAGAGCTATATTAAATATTTTTAGTATGAGTGTTTTTTTGTTGGAAATTTTTTAGATTTTACCTCTATATTAAATTTTTTAGCTGCATTAGTTATAATTTTTTTTAAATCAATAAATTTTTTTACAAACTTCATTTTAGAGTCAGTGAAACCTAAAACATCATCTATTACTAAAATTTGACCATCACAACTATTAGAAGATCCAATTCCAATAGTAGGTATTTTTATTGAATTACTTATCTCCATAGATAATTTTCTTTGAACACATTCTAGAACAATTGAAAAAGCACCTGCATTCTCTATGAGTTTACAGTCTCTTATTATTTGGTTTCTCTGTTTAGTAGACTTCCCTTTAGATTTAAATTTGCCTCGTGTAGTTTGAGGTAATATTCCAACATGTCCCATTACAGGAATTTTATTTTTAATTAAGTGTTTAATAATTTTAATTATCTTTAGTCCTCCTTCAACTTTAACAGCATCACAACTTGTCAATTTCATAATTTTTTTACAATTTTTAAGTGCCTGAGAAGGATTATTGTATGTATTATAAGGCATATCAACTACCATTAAGCTATTAGAAATACCTTGGCGCACACTTTGAGAATGTCTTATCATCATTTCTAAAGTCACACTTCTAGTTGATTTAAAATTGTATAATGTAGATCCAAGTGAATCTCCTACTAATATTATGTCTGTATATTTATCTATTGCCTGAGCAATATTTTTTGAGTAAGCAGTAAGACATACAATTTTTGATTTATTTTTTTTAGATTTAATTTTATTAATTTTTGAAACCATTATATTATTCTAATTCAATTGTGCTTGGTGGTTTTGACGTAATATCATAAACTACTCTGTTAATACCTCTTATATTATTTACAATTTGATTTGATACAAATTGCATAAAAGATTTTTTAAATTCAAAAAAATCTGCTGTCATGCCGTCTTCAGATGTTATAGCTCTCAATAAACATAAGTACTCATAAGTTCTATTGTCCCCCATAACTCCCACGGTCTTTACTGGCAATAGAGCCGCGTATGCTTGCCATATTTTATGATACAAATTGTTGTCTTTTAAAGCTTTGATGAAATAATAGTCAGCATCTTTTAGTATTTTAATTTTTTCTTTTGTTACTATGCCCGGCATTCTAATGGCAAGACCTGGTCCAGGAAAAGGGTGTCTTGATATAATATCTTTATTTAAATTTAACTCTAAGCCAAGTTTTCTTACTTCGTCTTTAAAAAGATATTTAAGTGGTTCTAATAATTTTAAATTCATTTTTTTTGGAAGACCACCAACATTATGATGTGATTTAATTTTAGAAGTTTGACTTCCTGTAACTGACTTACTTTCTATTAAATCTGGATACAAAGTTCCCTGCGCAAGAAACTTAACATTTTTTGTTTTTTTCGCGTATTTTTCAAAAATTTTAATAAATAAATTTCCTATAATTTTTCTTTTTTTCTCTGGGTCAGAAACATTTTTTAGTTTAGATAAAAATTGCTTTTCAGCGTTCACATATATTAAATTAATCTTAAATTTTTTCTTGAAAGTACTTACCACTTGTTTTTCTTCATCTTTTCTCAACAAACCGGTATTGACAAAAATACAAGTCAAGTTTTTACCTATACCATTTGATAAAAGCTTTGCGACTACGCTACTATCGACCCCACCTGATAAGGCGCAAATTACTTTAGAATTTCCAACTTTATTTCTAATTTCTTTGATCAATTTTGCTTTCTGATCTTTAGGTGACCAGTTTTTTTTAATTTTGCATATATCAAATACAAAGTTTTTTAGAATTATTTTGCCTCTATTTGTATGAGTTACTTCGGGGTGAAATTGAATCCCATATAATTTATCTTTGGAATTTTCAATAATGCAAAATTTAGAGTTATTTGTTTTTGCAATTACTTTAAAATTCTTGGGTAGCTTAATTACCTCATCCGCATGGCTCATCCATACATTATTTTTATTATTTAAAAAAAAATTTTTAGTTAAAGTACTATTTTTAATTTTAATAACTTTTGCTAATCCAAATTCTCTTGACTTTGATTGTTTTACTTTACCTCCCATTTCTTTTGAAATAACTTGATGCCCAAAACATATTCCAAGTACTGGGATGTTTGCAAATAGTAGATTTTTATTAAATTTTACTTTATTGCTTTGATAAACATTTAGAGGTCCCCCAGATAAAATCAAACCTTTGACGTTTTTTTCTAATTTATAATTTTTGTTAATTTTATTATGACTAATTATTTCACAATATATCCCTATATCTCTAATTTTTCTCGCAATAAGTTGAGTAAATTGAGATCCAAAATCAATAATTTTAATTTTTTGAAGACTACCTTCAAGACTCATCTTTATTTTCAAATTCTTTGAGACGACTGTTAATTGATGTTAATTTTTTGCACATTGTTGAACAAATAATTTTAAAATCTTTCTTTAACTCTTCTGCCTTTGAAAAATTTGATCTTTTAAGCTCAATATCTATCAATATATACATTGCTTCTTCATTTTTTGGATCTAGAAGCAAAGTAGTATTGATATTTTTTTCTTGTTCTATTTTATTTTCTTCTAAATTAAATATTTTAGCTAAATAAAGATATGATGCTGCATTTTTTGGATTATAAACAATATTTCTTTGAAATAAAAATTTTGATTCCTCATATTTTTCTTCTTCAAACAAAATTTTTGCTTCGTCGAAAAAACTTTTTTTTCCTGCAACAGAGGGTGTTATTAATCCAAAAAATATAATAATTGTAATAATTTGTTTCATAATTATTTTTTTACCTCATCTATATTATGTACCATACTTTCATAAAAACCAGCCTTTGTGATTTTAAAAAATTTAGGTTTTTTTCTTAAATCAATTACTTTTTTTGATCCGAGATATCCCATAGAGGATTTCAAACCTCCTACTAATTGATAAATTATATTATCTACTTTTCCTTTATACTTTACATATCCTTCAACTCCTTCTGGAACATATTTTGATATATTTTTTTGTTTAATTTGAAAATATCTATCAGCTGAACCTTTATTCATAGCGCCGATTGATCCCATGCCTCTAAAACTTTTGTAAAAATTTCCATTTTTTTTAATAACTTTTCCTGGGGCTTGATCAGTTCCTGCAAATAACGAACCTATCATTACTGCGTCTGCT
>Ga0208261_1000279_pt1 | contig 21008 bp, 24 predicted proteins | sample Knorr_S7_td_DCM__FD_185595 | JGI IMG/M metagenome (GOLD analysis project Ga0208261, IMG submission 185595) | Marine microbial communities from Southern Atlantic Ocean transect - Knorr_S7_td_DCM_ad_131m_LV_B (SPAdes) (version 3) | ecosystem: Environmental > Aquatic > Marine > Oceanic | place...
AGGAGAAAATATTCGAGAAGGTTTAACAGCTGTTTTATCTGTAAAAGTTCCAGATCCAGAATTTGAAGGTCAAACAAAAACTAAATTAGGTAATACTGAAGTACGAGGAATTGTTGATAGTTTAGTGGGTGAGTCTTTGAGTCAATATTTAGAATTTAACCCTGGTGTTATTGACTTAATCTTAGAAAAAGCTATTCAGGCTTTTAATGCTGCTGAGGCAGCAAGAAGAGCTAGGGAACTCGTTCGCAGAAAAAGTGTTTTAGAAAGTTCTACATTGCCAGGAAAATTGGCAGACTGTAGTTCCAGAGATCCATCTGAATCAGAAATTTATATAGTTGAGGGTGATTCTGCGGGTGGATCAGCTAAGCAAGGAAGAGATAGAAAATTTCAAGCAATTTTACCTTTGAGAGGAAAAATCCTAAACATCGAGAAAACTGATGATGCGAAGATCTACAAAAACACTGAGATTCAATCTTTAATAACAGCTCTTGGTTTAGGTATCAAAGGGGAAGATTTTGAAGTGAAGAATCTCAGATATCACAGAGTAGTAATCATGACTGATGCTGATGTTGATGGTGCACATATACGAACTTTGCTTTTGACTTTCTTTTATAGGTATCAAAAGGCGCTAGTAGAAGGTGGATATATTTATATTGCTTGTCCTCCTCTATATAAAGTTGAACGAGGTAAGAATCATAAATATTGCTATAACGAATCAGATTTGCAGAAAACACTTGCAAGTTTTGGAGAAAAAGCAAACTATACAATCCAACGTTTTAAAGGTTTAGGTGAAATGATGCCTAAACAATTATGGGAAACAACTATGGATCCCAACACTAGAATGATGAAAAGAGTTGAGATAGAAGATGCTCTTGAAGCTGATAGAATCTTTACTATTTTAATGGGTGATAAAGTTGCACCAAGAAGAGAGTTTATTGAAACTCATAGTGTTGAAATGGATCTTGCTACTTTAGATATTTGATGAACTTAATTAGTACTTTTATCATTTGGACCTGGCTTTTAGGTATTTCATTAGTTGTTCCAACTTCATTGCCTGCAGGAGGATCTCAAAAATCAACTATTCATCAGAGAGAAAATAATATTGGATCACCATTAATTGCATTAAAAGATTTTAACCTGCTTTCTTCAGCTTCTAATAATTCTTCTGTTGTAACTAGAGTTCAAGCTGGAACTCCAGTTGATGTTTTGAAAGTATGGGATAGTAGTAACAGTGGAAAATGGTTATTAGTTAATGTCATAAGTCATAATTTTTATCAATTATTTTATAAAAGAGGATGGGTCAATATAATGACTTCTTGATAGATTGCAGGATATTTTATTAATTACTATTGGTTCAATTTTAGGAGCTAATACTAGATTTATAATTTATAAACAACTTGAGAAGAAAAAATTAAATAAGAATTATATAATTTTAGTAATTAATATTTTTTCTTCTTTCTTACTTGGATTGTTTTTATCAGTCTTATCGCGAAATAGCTCTTTAATATATTCCTATCAATTAGTATTATTCTTTTCTATTGGACTATTAGGAAGCTTAAGTACTTTTTCTACATTTATTTATGATGTATATGATTTATTTAAAAAATTCAAATTTTATAGAGCCTTTAAATTATTGATTATTTCTCTAACTTTAGGAATATTATTTTTTTCAATCGGCTTTTTATTGGGAATCAAATAAATGTATAGCTTTTTAAGAAATAATAGTTTTATTATTATTTCAGTTGGTGCTGTCCCAGCTGCTATTCTTCGATGGCAAATTGATCAAATTTTTATTGTTAATGCAATTGGTTGTTTTTTATTAGGTTTTATTAATTCATTACCTGTTTCTAGAAGATATAAATTAATGTTGGCATTCGGATTCTGTGGATCTTTAACTACTTTTAGCGGATTATCTTTTCAACTATATAAATTAATTAATCAAGGCTTTTACAAATTATTTTTTTTGAATTCAATATTAATTTTGACGATTGGACTTTTGTCTGTTGGTCTTGGTCATTTGTTGGCGAAGAAAATAATAAATTAGATTAATAAGTCTTCAATTGCTTGTTTAATTTCACTACTTTCAGGTGCTACTGAACTTTTAAACCTTGCAACCGCTTCTCCTTCTCGATTTATGAGGAATTTCTCAAAGTTCCACTCCACTTCTCCAGCTGGACTGACTTTATTCAATGTTGTAAATGGTTCCGTTGTATTCCCTTTTGCATGAACTTTTTGGAAGAGTTGGAAAGTTGCTCCATAAGAGATTGAACAGAATTCTTTGATTTCTGACAACTTCCCAGGCTCTTGGTTGCCAAAGTCATTGCAAGGAAAACCTAAAACTCTGAAGCCTTTTGATTCATATTTGTCTTGAAGGTCTTGAAGAGCTTTGTATTGCTTAGTAAAACCGCACTTGCTTGCGACATTAACAATCAATAACACATCTCCTTTAAAATGATCAAAAGTCATTTTTTGATTTTCGAAAGACAAGACTTCAACTTTGCTGATATTTACGGACATGGATATGGAGGTAACAAAAATGAATGTTAGTCATAAAATAATAGAGGGTCGTTCCTCAAAATATGAATGAACAATTTGGGGCATCCAATGATTCTCAACCTTTGGCGAAGGGAGGTTTTGTTGCTGAGTCAGTAGCACAAGAACTTGAAGCAATGCTCTCTGCAGGTAATTACGATGGTGTCAAATCATTGCTTAATCCTGTTCAGCCTGTCGATATAGCTCAGGCTATTGGAACATTGCCAATGATTTTACAAGCCTTAGCTTTTAGGTTGTTAAATAAAAATGAAGCAATTGAGGTTTATGAATATTTAGATCCTTCAGTTCAACAAAATCTTTTAGATCGATTGCGATCAAATGAAGTACTGGATTTGGTGGAGGAGATGTCACCTGATGATCGTGTACGACTTTTTGATGAGTTACCTGCAAAAGTTGTTAGGCGTTTACTTTCAGAACTTAGTCCTGAAGAAAGACGTGTAACTGCTCAACTTTTGGGTTATCAATCTGAAACAGCAGGAAGATTGATGACTACAGAGTTTATAGACCTTAAAGAATTTCTTAGTGTCTCTCAAGCTTTGAAACTAGTAAGACAACGAGCTACTTTTTCTGAAACAATTTATAGCCTTTATGTCACTGATAAAGAAAGACATTTAACTGGGATTTTATCTTTAAGGGACTTAGTAGTTGCGGACCCTGATTCGCTAATTGGGGAGGTTATGACTAGAGAAGTCGTAAATATTAGAACAGATACTGATCAAGAAGAAGTCGCAAGAGCAATTCAAAGATATGATTTTTTAGCTCTACCAGTTGTGGACCTGGAAAAACGACTAGTTGGAATTGTCACAGTGGATGATGTGATCGATGTGATTGAACAAGAGGCGACAAGGGATATTTATGCCGCTGGTGCTGTTCAGGCAGGGGATGAGGATGACTACTTTCAAAGCAATTTATTTGTTGTAGCTAGACGTCGCATTGTTTGGCTTGCTGTTTTGGTTTTGGCTAATGGATTAACAACTCAAGTAATTGCAATGAATGACGATGTTCTAAAACAGGTGGTTTTGTTAGCTGCTTTTATCCCTCTATTGATTGGTGCTGGGGGTAATGTTGGGGCTCAAAGTTCAACAGTTGTTATTCGAGGATTGAGTACTCAACGAATTCAACGACTTGGTTTGTTTAAGGCTATTGCTCGAGAGGCTTTTGCAGGTGCTTTGCTTGGAATTTTGATGGCTATATTTGTGGTTCCTTTTGCGTGGTGGCAAGGAGAGGGACCATTGGTTGCAACTGCTGTAGGGATAAGTTTGATGGCGATTACAACTTTGGCTGCGACTGCAGGAGCTTCATTGCCTTTGCTTTTTGATCGTATGGGATTAGACCCTGCTCTAATGTCTGCTCCATTTATAACTACTGCCACAGATGTTGCAGGAGTATTGATTTATCTGAAGACAGCTTCTTGGCTTTTAGGAAGACTGACTTGAAAGATTCATAGGTGTTTTTACTCAAAGTGAGGGAAGCCGAAGCCCATGTGATTGATCTTTACAATTCTTAGTAGTAAGCTTCACAAAACTAAACAAATCTATGACAACGGCAGTAGGGACTCTCAAAACTAATAATCCAGCTGCTTTTACTGTTTCAAAATCTTTAGCAGATGTTGATTTAGTCCGTTCTTATTTGAGAGATATTGGAAGGGTGCCTTTGTTGTCGCATGAACAGGAGATAACTTTAGGAAGACAGGTTCAAGCTTTAATGGTCCTTGAAAATATTGAGGCTGAGCTCGAAAGCGACTTAGGTAAAAAGCCTGAAGTTGATTTATTTGCTGAAAAAGCAGGTATATCCTCTCCCCAATTATTAAAGAAGTTGAAAAGTGGGAGAAGAGCTAAAGAAAGAATGGTTGCTGCAAATCTTCGATTAGTTGTCAGCGTTGCTAAGAAATATACAAAGCGAAATATGGAATTATTGGATTTAATTCAAGAAGGAACTATTGGTTTAGTTCGAGGAGTTGAAAAGTTCGATCCAACTCGAGGCTATAAATTTTCTACCTATGCTTATTGGTGGATTCGCCAGGGTATTACACGAGCAATAGCTGAAAAAAGTAGATCAATTAGACTTCCTATTCACATAACTGAAATGCTAAATAAACTCAAAAAAGGTCAACGAGAACTTAGCCAAGAACTTTCACGTACCCCTTCTATAAAAGAGTTATCTGAATATGTTGAATTACCTGAAAATGATGTAAAAGATTTAATGAGTAGGGCTGGACAACCAGTTAGTTTGGAAACAAAAATTGGTGATGGAGAAGATACTATTCTGCTTGATCTTTTATCTAATGAGATTGATTTGCCTTCCGAACAAATAGAAAATGATTGTATGAAAGGTGATTTAGAGACATTGCTTGAACAATTGCCTGAATTGCAAAATCGAGTGTTGAGAATGCGTTATGGTATGGATGGTGATGATCCAATGAGTCTTACAGGAATAGGAAGAGTATTAGGTATTAGTAGAGATAGAGTAAGAAATTTAGAGAGGGATGGCTTGAGAGGTCTCAGAAAAGCTGGTGAATCTGTCGAAGCTTATATGGCTTCTTGAATTAATTTTACCAAGATAGGATTTACTTTTTCAGGCATTTCATCGTGAGGGCAATGTCCTGCATTTTGTATTACTTCAAATGTTTTTATACATTCAAAAGCTTTAAACCATTTTTCTGCTTCTTTGACCGGTTCCCAAGGATCTTTTTCTCCCCATATGAGATGTACTGGTTTTTGAAAATTTTTAAGTAAATCTGGAGCAAGATAATCATCAAATAAATTAATAAAACCTCTAAAAGCTTCAGGTGCTCCTTTTCTTTGAGTTGGTTTAAAAAGTATATTGATTAATTCGTCATCAATATTATTTCCACTTGGATAAGCTATCTTCAAAACTTTTTCAATAAAAGTTGGATTTGCTGCATTTTTGAAAAGGTTAGAACTTAAAAATCTTTGTCTTACTAAGGTTTTAATCACTGGTCTAAGAAAGCGCATCAATAATGATTGCTCGAGTAAGCGCTTATCATCCATTGTTCTCTGGGCACAATCAATTAATATTACTCCCAGGCATTTATTAGATAATTTATTTGATGTTATTAATGCAATAACACCACCAATTGAATTACCTATTAATAAGACAGGTTTTTTAACTATTTCGTTGCAGAAATCAAACACTTGTTCACTCCAGTTATCAAAACAATAATTAAAATTATTAAACGTTTTCTTTTCATATAACAGCTTTGAATTTGGCTGACTACTTTCTCCAAATCCTACTAAATCTAATGCATAGCATGGCATTATTGAGCTAATATTTTTTTGATTGAATCTCCAATGATCTTTGCATGCTCCGAAACCATGAATTAAAACGATTGCAATTTTAGATTCGTTAGCTTCTTCTTCCTTTCCTTCTACTTGCCATGCAATTTGATAATTTTTCCAATTCCAGTATTGCTTCATTACAATAGATAAGAATATAAATGATTTTTACTTTAAGTTATATCTTTAGTAAAGTAAATAATTTTTTTCTTTATATATAAGAGTCAGTTCAAAAGTTCAAATTTGCTTAGATTAAAGACTCAAAAAATGATATTCTTTTTCAAGAATTTTCTGAAATTTTAATTTATTTTGATGGATATTATTGATTCTCCTCAAGATATCCAAAATAAACTTCTTGAATGGTTTATGACAAATGGTAGACATTGGATACCTTGGAAATTAAAGAGAGATGGTTCTATTCCGAAATCAGGTGAAATTATCTCTCCTTATGAAATATGGATTGCAGAGGTAATGCTTCAGCAAACTCAGTTGAGGGTTGTTATTCCTTACTGGGAAAGATGGATGAAGATTTTTCCTTCGTTGACAGATCTAGCAGATGCTGACTTACATAATGTGCTTTTGTTATGGCAGGGTCTTGGTTATTACTCAAGAGCAAATCGTATTCATGAAGCTTCTAAACTACTGATTCAATGTGTTGGCTTTAATAGAGATCAAGATCCCCAGTCTTGGCCTTCTGGAATAGATCAGTGGATGTCTCTTCCAGGCATCGGTCGGAGTACTGCTGGTAGTATCATTTCATCTGCCTTTGACTTGCCTACACCAATATTGGATGGAAATGTAAAAAGAATTTTCTCTAGATTGCTAGCTAGTGAGAGAACATCTAGTAAAGATGAGAAAAGATTATGGGAATTTAGTTCTTTATTGATTTCAAAGCTGAAACCAAGGGAGTTCAATCAGGCTTTGATGGACTTAGGGGCAATGATATGTACTCCAAAAAAACCAAGTTGTTCTTCTTGCCCACTTAAAGATTTTTGTCTTGCTTATGCCACGTACGATCCTCATGATTTTCCTAAAAAAGAAATGATCAAAAAAACCCCTTATCAAGAGGTAGGCATTGGTCTTGTTTTTAATAAAAATGGTGAATTGCTTATAGATCAGCGTTTGGAAACTTCCAATATGGGAGGAATGTGGGAATTCCCAGGTGGGAAAAAAACCCCCGACGAATCTATTAAAGAGACCATAGCGAGAGAAATCCTAGAGGAACTTGGAATTGTTGTTAAAGTAGGGGCTAAGCTTTTATCTTTTGATCACGCTTATTCACATAAAAAAATACATTTCACTGTCCATTTATGTGAATGGATATCAGGTGAACCTAAACCCTTAGCTAGTCAAAAGTTACTGTGGGTTTCTCCTGAAAAACTTTTTGATTTTCCTTTTCCTGCTGCTAACAACAAAATTATTTCTGAATTATATAAACATCTGGGTATTGAAAAATAAACTTTAAATCATCAATAATAACTTTATTAGAAAACAAGAAACAAGAAAGATGAAACTTCAAAAAGTAATTGCCATAGGAGAAGCTTTGATAGATCGACTTGGCCCTTTAGGCGGAGATCCTTCTATTGATTTACCTGTAACAGATTGCTTTGGTGGCGCCCCAGCTAATGTTGCATGTGCATTGAGTCGATTAGGAGTAGATGTTTCTTTTATTGGTTCTCTTGGAAATGACGCTTTTGGCAAAAATTTTAAGAATTTATTTATTCAAAGAGGAATAAATACCGCTGCATTACAGCAGGATGACATTCGTCCTACAAGGGTTGTATTGGTTCGCAGAGATGCTGATGGGGAAAGATCTTTTGAGGGGTTTGAGGGTGATAAAGGCTTGGGCTTTGCGGATCAAGCCATATCGCTTGAAAAAATAATTAAAGACTGGCCTCTAGTGATAGATAACGCTAAATGGTTGGTTATAGGAACTATTCCTCTCGCTTCAGAAATTTCCTCTAGAGCCTTCTTGTGGTGTATTGAAAATGCTTTGGATGCTGGAGTTAAAATCGTACTCGATCTGAATTGGCGCCCAACTTTTTGGCGCAATCAATCTTCTAAAGTATTGGCCCCTTCTCTTCAAGAAAAAAATACAATAACCTCTATTTTGAACAATGTTTCATTAATAAAACTTGCAAGAGAAGAAGCTGACTGGTTTTTTAATACCTCTAATCCACGTAAAATTTCATCATCATTGTCAAATAAACCATCCGTAATTGTTACTGATGGATCAAATCCTATTTTATGGCTACTTAATAATCATATTGGAAAGTCATTTGCAATTTCACCGCCCTCTATTGTTGATACGACAGGCGCTGGCGATTCATTTACGGCAGGATTAATTTATAAACTTTTGTCTATTGAGTTAGATCAAATAAGTAAAGAAAGAGCTGAGGAAATTATTCAATTTGCTACTGCATGTGGTGCTCATGTTTGCAAAGGGGTTGGAGCAATAGATCCACAACCTTACCAAGAAGATATTAAGCAATTGTTATCTTTATCTGATGGAGGAATAATCTGAAAAAATCGGGCTTGATTTGTAGAAGTGTATTCTAATTTTCCTCTCCAGGCATCAGTCATAGGGAGAGATAACCTTTCTGGCCATTCAATTACCATTAATGCACCCATTGCTTTGGATTCTTCTTCTTCTTGCAGGAAAAATTCGTTTGCGGCATTTGGTTCTTCTATGCGATAAAGATCAATATGTATCAATGGTGGGGATCCTGATTGATAATGTTGGGATAAAGGAAAAGTGGGAGAAGTGATGGGCTCTTTTATCATTAGGCTTTTTGCTATTCCTTTAACTAATGTTGTTTTCCCCGCTCCTAGAGGCCCATTTAAAAGAAGAATCCCTAAATCTGGGAATTTTTTTGTTAACATTGCACCTAATTCTATTGTTGATTCAGGGTTTTCAAGTTTCCAGCGGAAAATTTCAGTTTGCTGAGGTAATGAAGTCAAAACCTTGAATTGTTCCTCAGAATCTTTTTTCACAATTTTCTAAAAAACAGTTTTAACTCATGTTTGCAGCAACCAAGTCAAATCTCAATAGTATTGAGACAAATACTGATTACGTAGTCAAAGATATAACTGAAGCAGATTTCGGGCGAAAAGAACTTTTAATTGCTGAAACAGAGATGCCAGGACTAATGGCATTAAGAAAAAAATATGGGTCTGAAAAACCTTTAAAGGGGGCTTTTATTGCAGGTAGTCTCCATATGACTATTCAAACTGGTGTTCTTATTGAGACTCTAGTTGAGCTTGGGGCAAAAGTTAGATGGGCTTCTTGTAATATTTTTTCTACGCAAGATCATGCTGCTGCTGCCATCGCAAAATCAGGTGTTCCAGTATTTGCCAAGAAGGGGGAATCATTAGACGAATATTGGGAATATACACATAAAATTTTTGAATGGGAAGATGGAGAATATGCAAACATGATTCTTGACGATGGTGGTGATGCAACTGGATTAATTGTTTTGGGTAGCAAAGCGGAAGATGACATCTCAGTTCTTGAAAACCCCAAAAATGAAGAGGAAATAGCATTATTTGCTTCGATCAAGAAAAAACTTTCTAAAGATCCAAAATTTTATTCAAAAGCTAAATCATTCATAAAAGGAGTTACTGAGGAAACTACAACTGGTGTAGCTCGTCTGTACCAGATGGAAAAAACTGGAGAACTTGTCTTTCCTGCAATTAATGTGAATGATTCTGTAACCAAAAGTAAATTTGATAATCTTTATGGTTGTCGAGAATCATTGGTGGATGGCATTAAAAGAGCCACTGATGTAATGGTTGCTGGAAAGGTCGCCCTTGTTATGGGATATGGAGATGTAGGAAAAGGTTCTGCTCAGTCTTTAAGAGGTTTAGGGGCAACAGTAATGATTGCGGAGATTGACCCTATTTGTGCTCTTCAAGCTGCAATGGAGGGTTATAGAGTTGTAAGGCTTGATGAAGTGGTTGAAGATGTAGATATTTTTGTTACTGCAACTGGAAACTTTCAAGTTATTCTCCATGAGCATCTAATTAGAATGAAGAATGAATCGATAGTTTGTAATATCGGTCATTTTGATAATGAAATAGAGGTTTCTTCTTTAAAATCTTATGAATGGGAAAATATCAAACCTCAAGTTGACCATATCACTCTTCCAAGTGGTAATAAGATAATTCTTTTAGCAGAGGGAAGATTGGTCAACCTTGGATGTGCTACTGGGCATCCAAGTTTTGTTATGAGTAATTCTTTTACTAATCAAGTATTAGCTCAAATTGAATTATTTAAATATGGAGTCAAATATTTAAATAAAGTTTATGTTTTGCCAAAACATTTAGATGAAATGGTTGCCCTCCTTCATTTAGATAAGATAGGAGCAAAGTTAACTAAGCTAACTCCAGAACAAGCACAATATATTAATGTTCCGATTGAAGGTCCTTATAAGACAGAACAATATCGTTATTAAATTGATTTAAATAATTTAATTGAATGGAAATTTCAGATTTTATATCTTCTCTACCATTACTAATAGGAAATGCAGTTGAGACTAACCAGTGGATTGGTTATGGAGCAATTTTATTGGCTATGTTTTTGGAAAATCTAATTCCACCAATTCCTTCAGAATTAATAATGCCTCTTGGGGGTTTTTATGTATATCAAGGTCAATTGGATTTTTTTCCAGTTGTTTTAGCAGGTTTAATAGGAACTGTAGTTGGGGCCTTGCCTTGGTATGGAATTGGGAGATTAGTCAATGAAGAAAGACTTGAGAAATGGCTTGAGAAAAATGGCCGTTGGATTGGAATAAATCCTAAGGAACTTTCCCGAAGTCGTAAATGGTTCAATAGGTATGGAGTATCTTTAGTGTTTTGGGGAAGATTAGTTCCAGGAATCAGGACTCTGATTTCAGTTCCTGCTGGGGTGGAATTAATGCCTGTAAGCCCATTTTTGATATGGACTACTGCAGGGAGTCTAATTTGGACTTTATTGCTCACAATTGCAGGATTTTATTTAGGAGATAGTTATCCAAAAATTGAAAGATGGATCAGTCCTTTTTCAAATGTATTTAAGACAATTATTATTTTAATTATCTCTATGGCTTTAATAACTTTGATTTATAAAACTCTTCGTAAACTCATCATCAATTAAATGAAATTTAAAATGGAATTTCTTCATTGCTGATTTGTTGATTAAATGAATTGTTGCTTTGGAAATTACTATTTTCTGAATCCCTTTTTGATCCTAATAATTCGAGACGATCAACTCTAACAACTGGTTTTCTTCTCTCTTCTCCTGTATTACGATCCTTCCAACTATCTAACTTGAAGCTGCCAGTTATGCCGATTAAAGAACCTTTCTTGACATAATCAGCTGCGACTTGAGCTTGTTTGCCCCAAATCTCTAGATTGAACCAATCTGGCTCATCATCTCGATTCCTTCTGTTTACAGCAATAGTAAGGTTCGCTACTACAGTTCCAGATTCAAAATATTTAACTTCAGGATCTCTTCCTGCTCTGCCTACAAGAGTGACGGAATTTATTGCCATTATTTCCTCAAAGGTTTATGGGTTACTAAATAATATATTTATCTTAGTTCAACTTTCTTTATGATTGCTCAAATGATTGAAATCCGTGTTTTTTAACCGTTTCAAATTCTCCCGAGATATAGGGATCGATTTGGGTACTGCCAATACCTTGATTTATGTTTCTGGCAAGGGAATAGTATTGCAAGAACCCTCAGTTGTAGCAATGGATTTAGAGGAGGGAGTCCCTCTTGCCGTAGGCGATGATGCGAAATTAATGTTAGGGCGCACACCCGGGAATATCCGCGCTGTTAGGCCGCTTAGAGATGGAGTGATAGCGGATTTTGATGCAGCAGAGCAAATGCTGAAAACATTTATTCAAAAGTGTAATGAGGGTCGTGGAATTATTGCTCCCCGATTGGTTATTGGCATTCCTAGTGGTGTGACCGGTGTAGAAAGACGTGCAGTTCGTGAAGCTGGTCTAGCGGGAGCAAGAGAGGTTCATTTAATTGATGAACCTGTAGCTGCTGCAATCGGAGCCTCTTTGCCAGTGACCGAGCCTATTGGAACAATGATTGTTGATATTGGCGGAGGTACTACTGAAGTAGCTGTTTTAAGTCTTGGTGGGACAGTGTTAAGTGAATCAGTAAGAGTTGCAGGTGATGAAATTAATGATTCGATAGCTACTTATTTGAAAAAAGTACATAATTTGGTTGTTGGTGAAAGAACAGCTGAAGAGATCAAAATTAAAATTGGCTCAGCATTTCCTTCTAATGAGTTTGATTTGAAATCAATAGATGTAAGGGGTTTGCACTTACTTTCAGGTTTGCCTCGCTCAATAAATTTGAAAGCAGGCGATTTGCGTGAAGCAATGTCAGAGCCTTTAAATAAGATTGTTGATGCCGTAAAGAGAACTCTTGAGAGAACTCCACCTGAGCTTGCTGCGGATATTGTTGATAGGGGGATAATGCTTGCGGGAGGAGGAGCATTAGTAAGAGGAATTAGTGATCTTTTAAGTCATGAAACAGGTATTTTTACACATGTAGCCGAGGACCCATTGTTGTGTGTCGTTAATGGATGTGGTCTGGTTTTAGATGAATTTAAAACAATGCGAAGAGTTTTAGATACGCCAGATTTTGCGAGAAATGTAATTAGAGATTGAAACATGATTAAAGCCCGAAGGAAAATAGGTTTCCATGTACTTTTGAAAAGTAGATTTTGGGTAATATTTTTTTTTGGAGCGATATTATTTGGTATGCGTTTGACAAAAGGTGCAGGATATTTAGAGTTTTATTCTCTTTTATTAAAACCAATACTTCCTGGCACAGCTCAAAGAGAATGGATACAGCAAGGTGAGAAGATTGAACAACATCTTCGATTGAAATTACTTGAAGAAGATAATATTCGTTTAAGAAGAGCTCTTTCTTTGAAAGAGTTTAATAGTGATAAAAGAATTTCAGCAGCTGTTATTTCTAGAGCTTCCAGAAGTTGGTGGCAGCAACTTGAAGTTAATAAGGGTGCAAAGGATGGGGTTTTGAAAGGACAAACCGTTATTGGTCCAGGAGGTGTAATTGGGTTAGTAGATAGCACTACTCCACTGACCTCAAGAGTTAGGTTGTTGACTGATCCTGGTCACCAAATTGGGGTATGGGTTGACCGAACTAAGCGTCATGGCATTTTGATTGGCATGGGTACAAATAGACCAAAATTAATTTTCTTAAATAAAAATAGTTTTGTTAAAATTGGAGATGCAGTAACTACATCTCCAGCGAGTACTTTATTGCCTCCAAATTTAATAATTGGAGTAATTCAGTTTATTGATGAAAATGCTTTACCTGCTCCTTACGCAATAGTTCAATTAACTGCATCACCAGAGGCAATAGATTGGGTACAAGTTTTGAAAAATAATGGTTAGAAATAATAAAAAATTATTAATTTTTTTTATTGCAATTTCCTTGCCATTTTTTATAATATCATCTCCAGATTGGTTGAAAATAAACGGAATCTCTCCATGCTGGCCTGTTATTTGCTTGTTGCCATTTTCACTAAAGAATTCTCGTTTGATATCTGCCATTGCTTCAATTATGTTAGGAATTTTCATTGATTCTTTTACTGTTAGTGATGCTTCTTATATACCTTCCTTATTCCTTTTGTCTTTAGTTTGGAGTCAATATGGATTGCATAATAAAAAAATAGAATTATTTTTAAATATTGGTTTGATGGCTATCTTTGGAACAGCTTTAGTTGGCCTTTCGATTTGGATGCAAAAAATTATTTTACATGTAAGTTTAAGAAATAATTGGTTTCATTCATGGTCAATTTATGTATTAATTTCCGAGATAATAATCACTGGATTAGTAGCTCCATTTTTTTCTTCTTGGCTTCTTTTTACATTTAAAAAAAATTAATGAGAAAATTTTCAAATCTTAAAAAATAGAATAAATACTTATTTTTTAGTGGGGACTCTGTCTTTTATATTAGGTAAAGGGGTATATTTACCTGACTTGAAGATGATATCTTCATTTAACAAGAGGCCCTTATTGACATAAAATTTTGATGCCCCTGTCACGAAGGCAAAAGCTAATCTCATGACCTGTATTTTGGTTGTAGATGATGAACCAGCAGTATTAAAAGTCTTGGTGACAAGGCTTAATCTTGCTGGTTATCAGGTTTTATCTGCACAGGACGGAGAGCAAGCACTCGATGTGTTCCATAAAGAAGCACCAGACTTAGTTGTCCTAGATGTCATGCTTCCAAAAATGGACGGTTTTGCAGTTTGTCGAAGAATAAGAGCAGAATCTTGTGTCCCAATTATATTTTTGACTGCACTTGAGGCAATTTCTGAGAGAGTTGCAGGTTTAGACCTAGGAGCTGATGATTACCTGGCTAAGCCTTTTAGTCCAAAGGAATTAGAGGCCAGAATTGCTACGATTTTAAGAAGAGTTGGACCTGCCCCTACAGTCGATGAGCCTAGAGAAGTGCCATCAGGACAAGGAGTGATGAAACTTGGCAATCTTGTTGTAGATACGAATAGGAGACAAGTAAGTAGAGGAGGCGAGAGAATAGGTCTTACATATACAGAATTTAGTTTATTGGAATTATTATTTCGCGATCCTGGTCGTGTTGTGCCTCGAGCAGAGATTTTGGAGCAGCTTTGGGGTTATCCTCCACGTCGAGCAGCTGATTTAAGAGTTGTTGATGTTTATGTAGCTCGTTTAAGAGGCAAGCTTGAGCCAGATCCAAGAAATCCAGAACTGATTTTAACTGTCAGGGGTATTGGCTACGCTTCTCAAAGAATGGGAGAATTTCCTACTGCTATTGCCAGTTAGAGATTAGTACCTCAATATTGATAGGTTTTTCTTTTTGTTCTCGTTCTTTTTTATCGTATGGATGAATTATTTTGTCTGAATTAAGAGATACACGCCTTCAGAAGGCAAAAGCGCTAAAGAAAATTGGACAAGGTCCATATGGTTTGAATTTCAGACCTACTGATTCTGCCGATGTTTTACAAAAAAAATATGCAGATTTGCCAAATGGTCAAGAAAATAATCAAGACGTATCGATAGCTGGTCGTATAACTTCTCGGAGAGTTATGGGCAAACTTGCTTTTTTTACGCTTGTCGATGAAACAGGCACAATTCAACTCTTTTTGGAAAAGGCGACATTAAATCAAAATGAAAATAGTCAAAATAATGAGAATAATTTTGAAAATATGACCTCTCTTGTTGATGCTGGTGATTGGATAGGAGTTAGTGGAATATTAAGAAGAACTGATAGAGGTGAACTGTCTATAAAGGTTTTCGACTGGTCAATGCTGTCAAAATCATTACAGCCTTTACCTGATAAATGGCATGGACTGGCCGATGTAGAAAAGAGATATAGGCAAAGATATTTGGACTTGATTGTTAATCCTCAGTCAAGAAAAACTTTTCGAACTAGGGCTTTATTAGTTAGTTCAATTAGACGATGGCTAGATGAAAAAAACTTTCTTGAAATTGAGACTCCAGTTTTACAGTCAGAAGCAGGAGGAGCAGATGCAAGACCTTTTATTACTCATCACAACACACTTGATTTGCCTTTGTATTTGAGAATTGCAACAGAATTGCATCTTAAAAGATTAGTTGTTGGAGGTTTTCAAAGAGTTTATGAACTTGGCAGGATTTTTAGAAATGAGGGAATTAGCACTCGGCATAATCCTGAATTCACTTCTGTTGAAATTTATGAGGCTTTTGCAGATTATTTCGACATGATGGAATTAACAGAAAAATTACTTTCTTCAGTTTGTGAAAAAATTTGTGGATCGACGACAATCATCTATCAACAGCAAGAAATAGATCTTAAACCTCCGTGGAGAAGGGCCACTATGCATGAATTAGTTAAGGAATTCACTGGAATTGACTTTCAATTGTTTCGAAATAATTTTGATGATGCGAAAGCAGTAATGCTTGATAAGGGTCTGCAAGTTCCGGATAAGGCAGATAGCCTTGGAAGGCTTTTAAATGAAGCTTTTGAGCAAGCAGTTGAGCCTAAACTGCTTCAACCTACATTTGTTATGGATTATCCAATTGAGATTTCTCCATTGGCTAGAAAACACAGGACAAAGGAAGGTTTAGTTGAAAGGTTTGAACTTTTTATTGTTGGAAGAGAGACTGCTAATGCTTTTAGTGAACTAATTGATCCTATAGATCAAAAAGAACGTTTACTTTTGCAGCAGGCAAAAAAAGAAGCAGGTGACCTTGAGGCTCAAAGCCTGGATGAAGATTTTATCAATGCTCTTGAAGTCGGAATGCCACCAACAGGAGGACTTGGGATAGGTATTGATAGGTTTGTAATGCTATTAACTGATAGTCCTTCCATAAGGGATGTGATAGCTTTTCCACTTTTGCGACCAGAATCAAATTTAAAACAAACTCGAAAGTGACCCATCACAGTGGATAATAGGCGAGTAAGGATTTTGTTCAGATGAGTGGCGAGAGAGTTGGTTTTCGTTTCAAGCACGCAGATGCTGTTGTCAAACGAAATCCCCAGGGGCGTTCAAGACGCGGTTGGGTCATGGAACCTGTTGAGCAAACGACAAGTAGGGGTACTAAAATGCCTGCTTATAGGATTAGATGGAGAGACAGTGAGCGTCCCGAAATAGTTTTACAACACATGCTCATTGCTGATCCAGACCCAACACCTCCTCCCGAGAATGTTAGTTTGGATGCCACCTAATAATTAATCCTTAAGTATTATTTTTGGACAAAAACTTTAGGTTAAGGTATGCAATATTTCTTCTCTTAAAAACGTTTTAGAGCGTTAGCTACATCTTTTTTTGAGTCATTAACTTTCTCTCGATCTCTTTTGTCATGAAGCTTTCGTCCTTTCCCAACTCCTATTTTTAACTTAATCCAGGAGCCCTTTAGATAGAGACTCAAAGGTATTAATGCTAATCCTTTTCTCTCTAAATTTATTTTGAATTTTTCTATTTCTTTACGGTGTGCAAGAAGTTTTTTTATTCTTAGTGGTTCATGATTGAAAAATTTACCTGCATGATTATGAGGTGATATATGAACATTATGAAGTTGAATTTCATCTTTTTTAATTAAACAAAATCCATCTTTTAAGTTCACTTTCCCAGCTCTTATAGACTTAACTTCTGTACCAAGAAGTTCTAAGCCAGTTTCAAGTGTTTCTAAGATTTCATATTCATATCTAGCTTTTCGATTGTCAGCTAGGCGGCGATTTCCTTCAACTGAGGAATTTTTTTTTGATTTTTTCTTTCCTTTTTTGCTCATTCTTCTATTTACCTCCATTTTTGATGAGATGCCACTACCCTTCGTTCATGGCAATTGTGTCTTCAATTACTAATCATTCGTCTCTTCCTAATGATAAAGGAGAGGAAAGATTGGTGGGTTCCAATCTTTTAAAGGAGGAGCTTAAATTATCTAAGCAAGACTCTCTTCGACCTAAATCTTTTGACGAATTTGTAGGTCAATCAGACTTAAAGAAAGTTCTTGAAATTTCAGTTAAAGCATCATTAACAAGAGGAGAAGCACTTGATCATTTAATGCTTTATGGGCCGCCTGGATTGGGAAAAACAACTATGGCTTTGGTTATTGCTGAGGAATTAGGTGTTAAAGCTAGAGTTACAAGCGCTCCAGCACTTGAACGTCCAAGGGACATTGTTGGATTATTGATCAATATGCAGCCACGTGAATTAATTTTTGTTGATGAGATTCACAGACTTAATCGCATATCACAGGAACTTTTGTATCCAGCTATGGAAGATAGAAGGTTGGATTTAACTGTAGGGAAAGGCACTTCCTCGAGAATGCGATCACTTGAAATCCCTCCTTTTACCTTAGTGGGTGCTACAACAAAACCAGCAGCGTTGAGCTCACCCATGCGAGATCGCTTTGGAATAACTCAGCGACTAGATTTTTATAATTATTTAGATCTTGAAAACATAATTAAAAGATCTGCAAAACTTATTAATTTATCGATTTCAGACGAAGCTTCTCATCAATTAGCCAGAAGAAGTAGAGGCACCCCCCGAATTGCAAATAGGCTTGTTCGAAGAGTGAGGGATTATGCAGAAGTGCATTCCTCCTCAAAAATTATTGATGTGCAAGTTGTTAATGATGCTCTTGATCTACATCGAGTAGATCAAAGAGGTTTAGATGCAACAGATAGAAGCTATTTAGGGTTGCTAGTTAATCAATACCAAGGCAGACCAGTAGGACTTGAAACTTTGGCTGCTGCGCTTGGAGAAGATTCAACCACACTTGAAACTGTAGTTGAGCCTTATTTAATGCAAATTGGTTTTTTACAAAGAACTGCTAGGGGAAGGGTTGTTACTCCAGCAGCTGAAAAACATTATCTGCTAACTTCCCCTAAAAAATTAGATAAATGATAAACATAAGAGTTCTTAAGGTTTTTCTTTTAATTTCTATTGTTTTTGTTGTTATTCCATTTTCGTCCCAAGCCAAGGTTTTTCCTAAATTTTTATTCGAGAAAGCCCTGCAAGAAAGTAATGATGGTGATTTCGTGCAAGCTGAAAAAGATTGGAGTTTTTACTTAAATGATAATCCGAATGATGCAGCTGCATTGAGTAATAGAGGCAATATTCGCCTTGCTCTTGGTGATCCTAAGGGAGCGATAAGAGATCAATCTATGGCCATAGCAATTTCGCCTGAAGATCTAGATCCTTACGTGAATAGAGGAATTGCTAAAGAAGCATTGCAGCTTTGGGAGGATGCTAGTCAAGATTACAAATACGTTTTAAAGAAAAACCCTAAAGATGTTTCAGCTTTATATAACTTAGGCAATGTAATGGGTTCTATGGATAATTGGACTGAAGCGAAGAAATTCTTTTCTCAAGCAGCCTCTTTGAATAATGCTGTCGCCATGGCTAGATCTAGTGAAGCGCTTGCGATTTATCAATTGGGTGATTTTGAACTCGCTGAAAATAAAATTAGAAAATTAATCCTTAAATATCCTTTGTTCGCAGATGCTAGAGCAGCATTAAGTGCGCTTCTATGGCGTAAAGGCTTCCAAGGTGAAGCTGAAAGTAATTGGGCTGCGGCTGCTGGACTAGATATTCGATACCGTGATAAAGATTGGTTGTTGAATATTCGCCGTTGGCCTCCAAAACCTACGAATGATTTAATTGCATTTCTTGCGTTGGAGAATAGATGAAAGATTTAGGAACAGAAATTGACATCTTGTCTAGGGAGTTACTGCCTGATGTAATTAAATTACGTCGTCATCTCCATGCTCACCCAGAGCTAAGCGGTCAGGAATATCAAACTGCTGCTCTTGTTGCCGGGGAGCTTAGAAAATCAGGTTGGGAAGTAAAAGAAGCAGTGGGTAAAACGGGAGTAGTTGCTGAAATGGGTAATAAAAGCGGACCTGTTGTTGGCTTACGAGTTGATATGGATGCTTTGCCAATCGAGGAGAGAACAGATTTAGATTATTCTTCTTCAATTCAAGGCTTGATGCATGCATGTGGCCATGATCTACATACTTCTATCGGTTTGGGAGTGGCTAAAGTATTAGCCAAAAATAAATTTACAAATTCTCGAATTCGAATTATTTTTCAACCTGCAGAAGAGATTGCTCAAGGTGCAAATTGGATGAGAGCTGAAAACGTTCTTGAGGGAGTCCAAGCTCTATTTGGTGTGCATGTTTATCCAGACTTATCAGTTGGCAAAATTGGAATAAAAAGTGGTACTTTTACAGCTGCTGCGGCTGAATTGGAAATAGATATTATTGGTAAGGGAGGCCATGGAGCTAGACCTCATGAAGCCATGGATTCAATTTGGATTTCTGCAAAAGTTATTAGCGGACTTCAAGAGGCTATTAGTAGACGTTTAGATGCTCTTAAGCCAGTAGTGATTAGCTTTGGAAAAATTTCAGGAGGAAGTGCTTTTAATGTTATCGCTGAGAGGGTTAAGCTTCTTGGCACTGTGAGGTGTCTTGATAGCACACTTTATGAAAACTTGCCTCAATGGATTGAGAAAATAGTCCAAAATATAGCCTCTACTTACGGAGCTCAGGCTAATATAAATTTTAAATCAATAGCGCCTCCAGTTTATAACGATCCAGAGTTGACTAGTTTGTTATCTAAATGTGCAAAGAATTTTATGGACGAAGAAGATATTGTTTCGTTAGAGAATCCTTCATTAGGTGCTGAAGATTTTGCTTTCTTTTTGCAAGATGTTCCAGGTACGATGTTTAGATTAGGAGTTGCTGGAGATCAAGGTTGTGCTCCTTTACATAGTGGATATTTCTCTTTAGATGAAAGAAGCCTTGAATTAGGAATTAAAATTTTGTCTCAAGCAATAGTCATTGCCTCGAAAAAACTTCAAGATATTTAGTTTCTTAATGTTATGAACAGATTGGGTAATCCATTAATCTCAATTTCAGCACCTTTGCTAATTTTATTAGCAATTACAGGCTTTTTACATAGAGAGGGCAAAGATAAAATTCAAGCAATACCTGCTTTAGTTGTTGGAAGTGGATTGGTTTTGACTGGAGCGGTTAGAAGATTTAGGCGACGACGAATGTTGCTTCTAGAGATGAAAAAGGATATGAATGAACAAAAATTTTAATTCGACAATTTTATCTATAAAAACTTTAGGGTTTAGTTGCTGATTTCTAGCTAATTTATATTTATCACTAGGGGTGCCATATCGTTTCGCTATATGGCTGAGATCACACCCTCTGAACTTGATCTGGTTTGAACCAGTGTAAGGAAAGTGAAATCTTGTGATCTTGATGCTTATTGCTCCTTTTTTATTCAATAGCTTTTTAGTTCATGCGTAATTCATGGGTGGCTACCAGAAAAGGTAAATCCAATGTTTCTCAGATGCATTTTGCTCGCAAAGGTGAAATTACTGAAGAAATGATGTATGTGGCAAAGCGTGAGAATCTTCCTGAGACTCTTGTCATGGAGGAAGTTGCGAGAGGTCGGATGGTTATCCCTGCGAATATTAACCATTCGAACTTAGAGCCTATGGCAATAGGTATTGCCTCAACATGTAAAGTCAATGCAAATATTGGTGCTTCACCTAATGCAAGCGATATTAGTGAAGAATTAAAGAAGCTTGAGCTGGCAGTAAAATATGGCGCAGATACTCTTATGGATCTGTCAACTGGAGGGGTTAAT